>OHGG01000014.1_pt1 | contig 142064 bp, 108 predicted proteins | sample 1567641 | NCBI WGS metagenome assembly OHGG01 (sample SAMEA3879561, study PRJEB24766) | human gut metagenome | biome: human-associated habitat; feature: feces | place: USA | collected 1985/1987
GACGAGTCCGGACCTCTGAGTTGATTGTCAATCAGATACTTTTAAGACAGTCTCCCCCGACCCCGTTTTTAACGGTGCTCAGCATTTCCCCTGGGCGCGCCGCATCGCCCGATAGCATTTTGCTTCCATAAAAGTTTACTTTTTTGGTAAACTTTTTTCAGGACGATACGAGCGGCGCATCGCGTAATCGTCTGATACTCAGAGGCTTAACTGATTTCAGAGTTGTGAAAATTACTACTCTGAAATCAAGCAAGTCTTTGATTATCAGCGTTTTATGGGTTGCGCCTCTCTGAGATCTGACGTACTCCCACCACTCAAATCAGGTGGTTTCACTCTGGAGTCGGCTTATCCCACATCTGCAATCGAGTGGTTCCACCTCTGAGGGTCCTTCTACCTCTGTATCCGTTCTACCTCACTTCTGAAGGTGCTCCTGCCACAGAATTCGGGCACTTCTACCACCGAATCCGAACTGTCACACAGGAACCCGAGTTGTTCCACTCTGGAGTCGGGTTATCCCACCTCTGGAATCGTGCTACCCCACCTCTGATGGTCCTTCTACCTCTGTATCCGTTCTACCCCACCGCTGAAGGTGCTCCTGCCACAGAATCCGGGCCATTCCACCACCGAATCCGAATTGTCACACAGGAACCCGAGTCGTTCCACATCAGGAATCCGATCTGTTCCACCTCCGAACTCGAGTTGTTCCACATCAGAAATCGTTCTATCCCACCACTTAATCCGGCACGCAACCTGAAATCACAGGGCGAATTTACGGCATCTCGACAGATTTAACAAGTTTTTCTGCAAGATTCAGAAAAGCCAGTCCGTCCGGGCGTGAAGACAAAGCGGCAGGTTCGCCTGCATCGCCATTCTCGCGGATGCTCTGGACGATAGGAATCTGGCCAAGAAGAGCATTGGCATCCCTGAAATATCAGTAAACTGAAACTTACATACTTTTTCAGTAAACTCATATCTTATTTAGTGTGTATGCTTACTTTGTATTGAACAGGTTTCATCTTGATCTCTCCATCAAGGAAGGGATTCTGAATAACCCAGATCTTTGGTTTTTTAGATTTAATCTCAAATACAAGATATATGTAGTAATCCTTACCATATTCATTAGCTTTTTCTAGCTCATTCTCAGTATAATAGAAAGCCACATCACCTACTTTCCCAGAGGTTGCTTTTACCTCAATGTAACGATTGCTACCATCGGGATTGAGAGAAAGAATATCATATCCATAAGAATCGCTCTTGGCAGACATCTGAATAACCTTTTTTGATGCCACCTTCTCTGACATATGAAGATCAGCCATTACTCGGTCAATCTCTGCCATCATAACAATCTTCTCCCCTCTATCGCCATACTTCCTGTATTTCCTAGACTCACTCTCATAGTTTACCTTAGGAGCAATTCCCTTATTCTTTGTCGGGAAGGGGCTGTCAGTCGGATCTATTGATATATTATCCACATAAGAATAACCCTCTGGAGTTGGGAATTCAATATCACAGACTTTCCTCTTCTTCCCTCTAATGGTGATCGTTTTCATCTTGGGAGGAAAGTTCATATACAAGAACTTTCCAAAAATATCCGGAGACCATCCCTTCATTTCCGGAACACTATTCTTAAAGGCAAGAAGTGCCTCCCTCTTGTAGATTGGATCTTGCTTAATCAAAGTCTCTGTATCCAGATTGAATACATTCAAGTAGTGAATAAGATGCTCATCCGAGAATATATTAAGATACCGATCAGGGTAATACACAGAAAGGATCTTACCCTTAAACATAGGAGAAAGTATATTATTCTCTAGAGCTTCAAGATTTTCATTCTCTCCATCCTCCAGAAGAGTCAAGATGGCCTCTCTAATAGCCCCAAATGCCTCTTTGGGGCTATTACCATATTTGGGAAGGAAATGGTATCGTCTATCTTCTTTTTTGAAATAGACACCAAATTTGGGCGAAGCAAAGGATCCAAGTATAGTCCCAAGTTTATCAAGATCTCTCTCAATGATATAGCAGAAAGTATCTTTTCTGCTTTTACCCTCTACATAATCATCTATGGTCATTCTTTCAATCTTTGCTCTTGAGAAGTTCTTTACAAACTCATTCCGAAGAGCATAGAGGGGCTTTCTCTCGTTAAGGTTATCTTCAACAGAGAATCTTGAGATAGCATCTTGCAGTTCTGTATAGTTCATTAGTAGAGGATTTTAGTTCCTACAAAGTTACAAAAAGGATTTCATTCTGCTGGCTATGAAGAATGTAATAGCTAATACTATCCCTATACACCGTCACAGTCTCTGTGTGTACTTCAGTATTTTGTCACTAATCGCAGCAACTTTGTCAAAGTTGGTTCCGAGACGCCCAAGCTCTGGGAAGCAGTTCCGTGAGGTCGCGACCGTCACGCAGGTAGTATGGAATTTGTTTGAGGACATCCTCCATCCACGCACGAGGTTCAATGCCGGTATTCTTGCAGGTACCTATCAGAGAGTACACTATTGCTGCGCGATATGCGGAGGCATCATTGCCGCAGAAGAGCCAGTTTTTTTCTTCCCGGAGCCAACGGGTGAATGGCATGTTGGAACTATCATTGGAATGGAAAAAATGCGTAAAAAGTGATAAAAAAACAACTATCCCGGATTTTGCATGCCACAAAATCCGGGATAGCCGTTTTTACCTGTTTTTGACCAATCGTCCTATTTTCTCAACGACGGTGTGGAGTCCGGGGTGAAGTCGTTGGTGGAGTTGTTGGTGTCAAACAGCTTGCCGTCATTGCCTCTCTTGCGGAGAACGGACTTGCCGTAGCGTTCAGGGTCCTTGTCGATCTTGCCGCAGTGTGTCCAGCCGGCGTCGATGGACTCATCCCAACTGGTGTACTGGAAGTCCTCCTCGATGGCGGTGTTCACGCCGTCCAGAACCCAAGTGTTAGGAATCTTGTAGGCGTCTTTGATGTTCATCTCAAAGTCTCCGGCGAGGGAGTGGTTGATGTATTTGCCTTCCCACTTATAGCCGGCGAGGTAGGATTCCTTTGTGACACCGTAAGGTGGCATAGAGATGATGTAACCCTTGAATCCTCTGTCGTGGAGAACCCAGATTGAAAGTGAGTAAGTAAACCAGATGTCAAGGTTCGGCACATCCGGGTTGTCCACATCCTGGTTGGATGATGAGGTGGACTTGTCATACCATTCGAAATCAGCGCCGCTCAGATCGAATGAGTTCGGATTGGTCGCCAGATGGTTCTGCGCGTTGTTCGCGATGATCATGGATTTACCAGGCTCTACAGGAACATCGTGTCCGCCGCCAGGAATGACATAGACGGTTCCCACACCACAGGCCTCTTTCTTGATAGGATCCTTGAACTCATACGGAGTCTTTGTGGAAGAAGCGTACTTTGCCTCTGAGATCATAAGGCCGTCAAGATAGAGAAGCTCGTCGGAGTTGTTCGTGATCTTAAAATACTGGTCCCCGTGGAACTTGTCAGGCTGGCCGGTTGTCGGAAGAGCGTTGCTGGTGAAGAACACTTCCTCGATAAGAACCTCGCCCGGCTCGATGTTTCTCCAGCTTTGCTCCAGAGAGACTTTCTCCAATTCCGCTCCGGCGGTTGTCTTGAGAACAACATCAGCGGTACGGTAAGCGTCGGTCCTGTTGGTGTCAAGCTGAAGGACGACACTGTCCTTTCTGGTCTCGGCCACGGAAATCCATTCCGGAGTCTCACCTACTTCATACACATAGCCCTGAACGGCAGGGAAAGCGACTCTGCCACCTTTGCCTCTGACCTTCAAAGTGGAAGACTCAGGCTGCTCCGGCGGAACAGGACCGTTCTGGGTGATCTTGAAAGATTGCAGTCCGAGAGCCGTGTCGAATGTCAGCGTAGAGGTTCTCGGGGTAGCCTCCTCGTAAGGCTCGACCGTGACGGTGACCTCTGTGTCGGAAGTTCCGCTGAGAGCTGAGAGCGTGTACCAAGTGTCTGTCTGCGGCACCTGTGCCGTCCAGTCTCTGTTGGTGGAGATGAAAACTTTCTGCGCGCCCCCGTTGGCGTCAAACTTCAACTCCTCGGTTGAAATTGTGAAGACAGGATCTTCATCTTTTTTGCAGGCCGCAAGCGCGAGCGCTGTCGAAAGGATCAAAAGTAACTTTTTCATAATCTATTAGTTGTTGACAATAATTAAATTCTTTTCTAAAACGCCAGTCCTACCGCTGCGGTCAGAAACCCAGCGTGCCCAAAGCCGTCGATGGCTCTGAACGTGAAATCCGGCCTGAGGAAAACGGCGGTGTTCTGCCCGACCTTGCGCTGGATTCCAAGGCTCAGTCCGGCTGTCGTCCGGTCTGAGGTGATCATCGAATGAAAATGCTCGTAATGATCCAGGACCCTCGCTTCAGTGTACTCCGCCGGAATCGAAAGCGTCCCGGCCATCCCGAATGCGTGGTTGAACCTCACCTCGGCGCTGAACAGCCACTCCTTGCGCGACTTCCTCAAACCCGCGTTCAAACCCACCTCCGCGAATCCGAAGGACATCTCCCTTTTCTGGAATAAGTATTCGGCGGACGATTGGTAATATTCAAAGTCCGGCGCCACGCTGATCGTTCCTGCGGCTGACGGAATCTCCACCGCGCCTTTAAGATTGGCGGACAGAATCCGGTTCCGGTACATAGTCAGGGAACCTAACACAGCATATTCCTTGTTCTTGCCCGTGTCGATGATGTTCTCCGTGCTTTGCCGCAGCTCGTAGCCTATCCCTGCGAGAATATTCCACTTCACGGAGCCGCTGAGCCGTTTGTAACCGACAAGACCGTCCACTTTCTGAATCCACAGATCCGAGATCGGCACTTGATTGTTGGCGACCAGCAGACATTCGATGCCCAAGCTGTTGTAGGACAGCAATCCGGTCCAACCGTCGGGATGGCCCGGCGTGACCGTCGCGGAGACTTCCCAACCGTGGCCATTGTACCTGCTTGAGGTAAAGTCTCCCGCACCGTCGAATCTGGCGAAATGGCTTCCCAGACCGGTGAAATGCAGTTCCGAGGTGTTCGCCCCAAGCGGATCATAGAAACTGACATCCTGCGACTGTTTGTAAACCCTGAACGTGGCGTTAAGGTCAAAGACATAGCCTTTGGCCGCGATTCCACCGGTCAGCGCTGCGTTCAGGTCGGATGTGACCGATCTTGGACGCGGATCCACCTGACGGAACTCGTGCAGTGCCCTGTAACCACCGTAAACCCCGATGTGCGCCTTCCCGATCAGCCTGGACCAAGCTCCGTAGCATGAATATTGCTCCTTCTGGAGATTGCCGCCGATCGTGTCCACCATCACGTCCGGGTAGAGCAGCTCAAAATCCGATGTGGAGTTCCAAAGGACGTTCCTTTTCACCCCTCTTGAATATTCCGCCCCGGCCCTGACTGCCGTATGGTTCTGCAATCTGATCAATGAATATACCTTCACCGAACCCTGATCCAGCCCATCGCCTTCCTGTGGCAGTAGAGCGTCATCCTCCCGGCGCAAGTCATAGACCGCCTTGATCTCTGAATATGTCGGGATGTCCCAGAGCAGGAAACTGCCTGCGTTGTGGCCGGCGATCTCGCTTCGCCCCAAGGCACGGACAGGGGACAGATATCTCTCCGAGGCCGAGTTGACATCAGATTTATCTTGTCCACGGGCCGGTGTCATGGCTGCCAGAACTGTGAATATTATGCAGACGATCTTGTTCATTTCAGTACTGTCAATTCAAGGTTCAAAGTCTCCTTGTCGTTCAGCAAGGTCACGGAGGTCATCGGCGAGTTGTAACCCGCGAAACGTACCTTCTTGCGCTGACCGTCGCTGAACACAGCCTTGCCGTCGAAGGAGATCATATATATTCCTTTCCTGAGCTTGACCGTGGCGGTCCCGACCTGAAATGTCGGAATATCATATTCCTGCCTCGTGTTGAGGTCTCGGATGAATGACCCGTCAAGGGAATTGTCCACCTCGACCCTTTCAATTCCGGCGCTGACGGACGGGCAGGTCACGTTGAGGGTCACAATCGAGAATACGTTCTGGCCGGAGTCTTTCTCGCAGCCGCAAAGGACGACCGAAAGCATCAGGAGAATATATCGTATGGTTTTGTGTGTCAGCATATTCATTAAAGTTTGAAGTTAAGCTCCATTCCGAAGTACGGCAGGACGGAGCGGCGGACGAGGATGCCCATATTCGTCCTGTAGTCAGGCGAGACATCCAGAATCTTGTTCACGAACAAGGCGCAGGAGATCTTGTCGTGGTAGATCTTCTTGGTGGCCTTGAGGTTGATGTTCATACTGAACGGGATTCTGAAATAGATGGACATCGAAGGGGTATATTCCCGGATCATCTGCGCCAGGATTCCGTTTGCGGCGGATTCGTCCGTGAAAGGGTGGCTCTCCAGATTCTTGTCGATGTAGGATATCGGGCGGGCGTCTTTCGCCGTGTTCTGGCTTCCGGTGAACCATTGGCACTGGAACGAGGTCGAGAAGATCATCCCAAGCTTCGGGATCTGGGTGTCGAACATAAAGTTCGTGTTGAACACCTCGCGCAGGAAACCGTCCGTGTCCTTGTAGTAGCCGACGTAAGGATAGGTCTTGCCGGCCACGACCACCGAAGGCCTGTAATATGTCGGCTGGCTGTTGCTGTACCTCGTTCTGAACCAGGCGCCGCTGACGGTGACCTTGGTCCTTATCGGGCGGATTCTCGGAGCGGACAAGGTGAACTCAATGCCTTCCTTGAGGGTGCGGCTGCCGTTCGTGTTGAATGAATATCCCACCAGAAGCGTGTCCGGAACCCACGGGGTCGTCTCCACGGAAGGCGGGCCGGTAAGGGTGCTCTTGTCGATTGTCTCCTCTTGGTAGTCCTTGTAGATGAGCCGTGTGAACTCGCTGGCGTACCTGAACCCGGAGGTCATATCCTCCCTGAAATAGTCGATGTTGAACGAGAACTCCCGGCCGACCTGCACATCGGCGGCGATTTCCCACTTGAAGTTCCTCGCCGCCTTGAGACCGAAGTTGGTAGGATTAATCTTCAGCACATAGACGTTGATCCTGCGAAGATTCTCTTCGACAGGCCAGTAGTTCATCTGAGTGACATCGTAATAGATAGGATCCGGATAAAGCTGATCCATCGTCGGGAACTTCGTGTGCCAGCCGGCTCCTCCGGACAGTCCGACCTTGACATCCTTGCCGAGGAATTTCTCCAGCCTGAGGTTCAGCCTCGGGTCGAAGTACGGCTTCATATTCACTGAATATTCCTTTCCGGCTCCCGCCATCGCCGCCACCCTCACTCCGACGAGCCATTCGGCCTTGAACCCGTTTCCGAAAGTCCAGACGGAATTGTCTTCGATGAAAGCCGACATCTGATGTGTGGCCGGGATTGAGGAATAGTCTCTCGGGCGGACATTCATATCCACGGAGAACGGCCTTTCGGGATCGAATATGGTGCCTTTGCCGAAGTTCTTGTTGACATTCCACTGGGCACCGGCCTTGAATGTGTTTGAGATGCTCCCTAAGTCCTTGCGGAACTTTGCTGTGCCGTTTAGGTAGGCGTAGAACGGCTTTCCATCCACTTTCAGGGTAGCCTCGTACTTGTAAGGCACGATCGTGACATCGAACTCGCCCTCCTCCAGACTGGTCGAAAGCGGCATTGGTGAACTATATTCCACAAATTTCCATCTGTCGATCAGGTCTTTCTCGTAGGTCAGGGACGCTGTGATGTCAAGGCTCTGGAAGAACGATTTCAGGCTCTTGCTCCGGACTGTATATTCCCCGCCCAGCGCGAAGCGGCTGTAGTTGGACTTGTAGGTCTCGATCGGACCGCAGTCGCCGAAGTCCAGATTCTTGTCGGACTTCTGGTTGTCGAACGAACCGGTGTAGTCCAGGCTTCCACTGAAGGTTCTGACAAGCTCCCCGGTCCAGGTCTTGCCGATCCTGTAGCTTCCGGTCAGACGCTTGTAGTTCTGTCTCGTGTTCCTTGGATCCGCCCTGGAATCCAGAAAGTTACCGCTGAAGTTCATCGTCAGCTTGTCGGTCTTGCCCCACTCCAGATCCTTGCCGAGGTAAAAGAGCTTGCTCTTCATATCGGCCTTGAAGCGGGCTCTGGTGTCGTTGCCGCCCTTGCGCCGCTTTATGTTGACAAGGCCGCTGGTGAGGTCGCCATATTCAACTGAAGGGATTCCGCGGATGATCTCGACGGATTCCACATCCTCGGTTGTGATTGTGCGCATATCGACTCCGGCGTTGACGAATGATGATCCGTAGTTACTGTAGGCCGGAGTGGTCTGGAGGTTCGCGTCGTTGTTGACCGGAACTCCATCGATGAGGAAACGTGTTCCGAGGGATGAGGTGTTGTAGTCGTCACCGGAGACCGAAACAGCTCTCAAATCTATGGTCTTCGGAGTTGAGAATGAAGGATCTACGGAGCGTCCGCCTGGCAGCAATTCCAGCAGGTCAGCGAAACTTGACGGCTGTATATGCGCGATCGCGTCCTGCCCGATCCGTGACGAACTTGTCAGCCCGTGGCTCTCGGTCGCCGTCACCACCACCTCGTTGATGGCGAATGAATCTTGGGCTAATGAATATCTTCCGTCTTTCCTTACCGCTGTGGTCAGCGTTTTGTAACCAAGACAAGTGATCTGAAGCGTCCCGCCGGTGGCCTTCAGCTTGAACCGCCCCAAAGAGTCAGTGACATCCCAGACCGCCTGGTTACCTTTTATGGTCACGGCGGCTCCGGCGACCGGAGAACCGTCCGCCTGATCGACAACGGTGCCGCCAACCTGGGCGAACGTGCTGATAGACAGCAACGTCGCCGCCACGATGATGGTTAACGACTTTATTTTTGCCTCGAACACTTTTTTGTTTTCCTTTTTTTCAGGCTGCAAAATTATCATCAAACCAATCTTTGGTCAATACCAATAAATTGGGAAATATTCCCGCTTCTTATCCTCTCTTTGTGATGGCGACCAGCACGGTGATGCGCCCTCTCTTTTTAGTGCCGTGGCACTTAACTGCTTGTTTTATAGCTAAATGACCGATATCATGGTCTTGGATTTGACACCAGGAGATGGCTCTTATAGTTGATAATCAACTTCTTGCCTGCCACGCTGGCTGAATACCAACAGTTAGCGATTGTGAAAATCTTACAAAGGGCAACCGCATCAAAATACCTCGTTCCTTTTGCATACGGCAATGTGGTGAAGACATCTTCACTACTATGCTAACCGCCGGCGGAAACAAGTTGGGCATTAGAGGTGATGCTGGCCGTTTCTTAGGAAGGTGCCATATACGAAAAAGCCCCTCACTTTCGTGAAGGGCTTTCAGGCGGTGCGGATGGGGCTCGAACCCACGACCTCGGGCGTGACAGGCCCGCATTCTAACCGGCTGAACTACCGCACCGTGTTCTGCTGTGTTTGAGGTTTTTCTCAAACGCGAATGCAAAGATAGGTATATTTTCCGGACCTGCAAGCGTTTTGTATAAAAATTTTCAAAAAATTCGATATAAAACGATACTTGCCGGAAACGAAAAAAAACGGGCAGAATCGCTTCTGTCCGCTTTTCCCAACACTTTATCAAATGGAATTATTTGATTTCGATTACTTTATGAGTATGTTCAGGCTCAACCTTGACGACCTTAGGGATATTGACCTTTAATACACCGTGCTCGACCTGAGCATTGATCTTTTCCCTGTCGGCATCCTCCGGCAGAAGCATTGTCTGCTGGAATTTGCTGTATGAGAATTCGCGACGGAGGTAATGACCGTGTTTCTTCTCATCATTGTTCTCCTGTTTCTTTTCCATATTGATTACAAGGTCTCCGTTCTCATCGAGAGAAACTTTGAAATCATCCTTGGTCATGCCAGGAGCGGCGAGCTCCAAGTCATAACTGTGTTCGTTTTCTAATACGTTGATGGCTGGAGCGGTAGCATTTGATTTCTCCATCCAGTCATTGTCAAAGAAATCATTGAACATGCTTGGTAACCAATTCTGGTTATATCTTCTTGAAGGTACCATAATATAAATCTCCTATTTTTAATTTCATTTAACTTTCCCGGACCTCGGACCCTTTCGGATCCTGTGCCGGTTCTTTGTCTGGTCTTTCGACCGGACGCCTTAGTTTATGGCAATCTGCATACCATTGTGAAAAAAGTCCTAAAAGAGGACAAAATGTCGTGTATATGGACAAAATGGCATTGATTTATTGTCAAAATGTCCGAAAGCCGCATTGTCTTAAATTGGAATATGTAGTAAAAGATGTATATTTGCAAATTCGGTTTGTTGGAAGGAGCACACGTGCCGAAGGGCTGTGCCAATGACATTGACCGAAGCTTCAAAACGGGAGTGAGTATGCCTGACAACGGAAATATCATAATTAAGGGGGCCAAGGTCAATAACCTCAAGAATGTGACGGTGGAGATTCCGCGCAACAAGTTTACCGTGGTTACCGGAATTTCGGGCTCCGGAAAATCTTCATTGGCCTTCGACACATTGTTCGCGGAGGGGCAGCGGCGTTTTGCGGAGAGTCTGTCCTCTTATGCGAGGCAGTTTCTCGGAAGGATGAGCAAGCCGGACGTGCAGGCTATCGAGGGGATTCCGCCGGCAATCGCGATAGAGCAGAAGGTCAATACGAGGAACCCGCGCTCCACGGTTGCCACGACCACTGAGATCTACGATTATCTGAGGGTGATATTTGCCCGTATCGGAAGGACGTTCTCGCCGATAAGCGGGGTGGAGGTGAAGTGCTATAGTGAAAATGACGTCATGGCTTTCATAATGTGCAGCGCCGAACCGTCAGCCGTCTATCTTTTAGCGGAAATCGGCTGGGATTCGCGGGCAGACAAGACCGAATTGCTGCTTTCCCTGAAGGAGGAGGGCTATTCGAGACTGTTTTCCCAGACGGATGGGCAGATGCGGATCGATGATGTCATACGGGGTGCCGAGGCGGGAGAGTTCCCGACCGGTCTGTTGCTGATGATAGACCGTATGAAACTGCCGGCCGTCAAGAACGGTGTCCCGGTCCCTGAAGGAGCCGTGTCAATGTCCCTGAGCGAATGGGAAGATATCAAGACGCGTCTGCATTCTTCTATCGCCACCTGTTTCAGCAAAGGAAACGGGACAATGTACGTGAAGATTGACCTGGGCGGCGGCAAATCATCTTTTCAGAAATTTGTTGACCGGTTCGAGGCGGACGGCATGACTTTCCGCAAGCCGGACGAATATATGTTCAGTTTCAACAGCCCGTTGGGGGCCTGTCCTGTGTGCGGCGGATTGGGAAAAATCATCGGCGTAAGCGAGGACCTGGTGGTGCCTGACAAGACATTGAGCATATACGACGGGGCTATCGCCTGCTGGAAAGGCGATAAAATGGGCTGGTTCAAGGATCACCTGGTCAGTCTTGCCGGCAAATATGGTCTGAGAATTTTCGAACCGTACTGCAACCTCACAGAGAAAGAAAAGGCGTTGATATGGGACGGGCACAAGGCTGCGACTGAGGAGGATTCTGTCATCGGAATCAATGAATTTTTCAAGTGGGTGGAGGCGAACCGGTATAAAATCCAGTACAAATATCTGCTGAGCCGTTTTTCCGGAAGGACGGTCTGTCATGAATGCAAGGGCAGCCGGCTCAGGAAAGATGCCTTGTACGTAAAGGTTGGAGGAAAGAATATCCACGAGCTCCTGAGCATGAACGTGCACCAGCTGATGGACTTCTTCAAGAACTTGAAACTGACTGAGTATGAGAACTCTATCGTGAAGAAAGCTGTTTCGGAAGTCACATCTCGGCTCCAGTACATCTCTGACGTGGGACTCGGTTATCTGACATTGAACCGGGCCAGCAATACTCTCTCCGGCGGTGAAAGCCAGCGTATCAATCTGGTAACTGCGCTCGGCAGTTCTCTGGTCGGGTCAATGTATATTCTCGATGAACCGAGCATCGGCCTGCATCCGAGAGATACCGACAGGCTCATAAGCGTCATCAAGCGTCTCCGTGACATCGGCAATACCGTAGTCGTAGTGGAGCATGATGAGGAGATAATCCGGTCGGCCGATATGCTTATCGACATGGGACCTTTGGCCGGGGTCAATGGCGGTGAGGTCGTGTTCCGCGGACCGGTGGACGACAACCTGACAGAGGAGCAGATTTCTGCGTCAATGACGTTGCAGTACATAACAGGCCGCCGCAAGATGCCTCTCCGGGCCAAACGTCCGTGGACATATTATGTAGGCGTGGAGGGCGCCATGGAGCACAATCTGAAGGATATCAATGTCAAGTTCCCTCTCGGGGTGCTTACTGTGGTGTCCGGTGTCAGCGGTAGCGGCAAGTCTTCGCTTGTTGGCGATGTGCTCTATCCTGCCGTGTACAGACATCTGAACCAGACGGGTCAGCAACCGGGCATATTCCGTCATCTCACCGGCAATCTGGACCGGATTTCATCGATCGAATATGTGGACCAGAACCCGATAGGGAAGAGTTCCCGTTCCAATGCCGTCACCTATCTGAAGGTGTATGACGACATCAGGAAGCTGATGAGCGAGCAGCAGTTCGCCAAGGTCAATGGCTTCACACCGTCATATTTCTCATTCAATCAGGACGGCGGACGATGCTCGGAGTGTCAGGGTGAAGGGTTTGTTCATATCGGAATGCAGTTTATGGCTGATGTGACAATGGTTTGCGAGGCATGTGGCGGCAAACGGTTCAAGCCTGAAATCCTGGAAGTGAGGTACAATGGAAAGAATATCGACGATATCCTGAATATGAGCGTGGACGAGGCCATAGCGTTCTTCGGCGCGCAGAAGGAGGCAGCAGCGAAAAGCATTGCCAAGAAACTTCAGCCTCTCGTGGACGTCGGCCTCTCCTATATCAAGCTCGGTCAGAGCAGCAGCACATTGTCAGGCGGTGAAAGCCAACGTATCAAATTGGCTTATTTCCTCTCAATGAACGATGCTTCCGATAAGCCGTCTGCCAAGAAAATAATGTTCATATTCGATGAACCTACCACAGGCCTGCACTTCTTCGATGTGGAGAAATTGCTCAAGTCATTCGATGCTCTCTTGGCGAAAGGCCACTCCGTAGTGGTCGTGGAGCACAATATGGATGTGATCAAAGCAGCCGACTGGGTAATAGAACTCGGTCCTGACGCCGGCGACTTCGGAGGTGAAGTCGTATTCCAGGGCACGCCTGAGGACCTCGCTGCCAAAGGCCGCACCTACACTGCCAAGTATCTCAAGAAAATGAAGGGCTAACCGCTTGAGAACCTGAGATACAGGCGTTTGCCGCTTATGAACTGCGTGAGTCTTACAATGTAACTGCACTTGGCGATGCTTTCCGTGATTTCAGTTGAGTCAATGTCCTTTCCCGTGGCGAGGCTGATCTCGTAGCGAATGTTCTGGAATGTGCTGTCCGTTGTGACCGCAATCCCTGTAGCTTCTTTATGGTATGTGGCTCCGTCATCGGAACTGATATCTACGGTGAACCCTATTGTTGAGGTAAACTCTTGTCCGTCAGAGTATTTCCTGTATTTTATGCTCGAGATGTCAATCTCACCAGACTGGTTTGACGAGGTTATGGCAATGCTGTCTTGCGCACATGCCAACCTGTAACTGATATCCGTCAGAGGTGGCAAGACCTTTCCTTCCGCAAGCACTGGCTCATCGTATCTGTCAAATGCCTCCATCGGGAGATTCCATGTGTATATCCGGTTCGGCAGCAGGGTAGTGTTTCCTGGAACTGCGTAAACATACCACCCTGAGTCCGACTCTATCTGAAATGCAAGTCCTTCATAATCAAGAGGCGGCATCACCATATAATAGTTTTCCTCCTCACCGGTTCCGCTTCCGGACACCGGTGCGCCAGTAGCTGTGTAGCCTCTGCTCTCTTCCGAGCAGGTCTTCTTATCTGCTCCGTCACTTGCACAATCCAATTTAAGAGTGCGTCCAATCTTGAAGCCGTCACTTTTAGTGCTTTCCCAAGTTATGGCACCGTCAGCGCCCATCTGTCCGGTAATCCCGCCTATATCCCTATAGGCTCCTACACTTATATTTCTTATGACCGCCGGCTTGCCAGTCTTGTCAATGCAGTGCAACCGCAGTCTCACGATGCTGCAGATACCGGAAAACTCCAATGAGTTGCCTGTAGAATGTGCGGCCATCGGATACAGCAGCTTGTCGTTGCGCTGCTCTTCCGGCATGGTGAACACACCTTGAAGCCAATTCCTGTCAGGATAGAATCCAAGATAACTGTCAGACGCATTCAAGCGACGGTTCCCTTCTAAGGACTTGTCGAAAGCGAACCGTGCTGAAGCTGTTCCGGAATCCTCTGTGATATAGATGCTTTCTCCTCTGTCATCCATAATCCTGACCCTGTCACCTGTTTCCCAATAAACCGGAATATCACCGGCTGAGTTCATATCCGGACAGACTTTAGTCGTGCTTGCGGGGAGACAGATTCCTGCAGAAAACATCATTGATGCCTCCACGGGTGCGGTTTCTGTTTCCGTTTGTCTGCATCCGGGCAGGAGCAGAACTAGGGCGATTTGTGATAATAGTCTCTTCATCAGTAGCTTATGATATTAGTGTATGAAGGAAGTTGTGACTGGATGTCCGCGGGGACGACATTGTCTTTCGCATATAGCGTAAGGCCTGCCGGTACACTGTAGAACAGCCTGCTCATTGAGATACCGTTCTTGATGCCGGTCATATCCATCCGGAGAGTTTTCAGATTTATGCAGCTGGCGAACATAAAGGTCATGTCCGTCACCTTGCTGAAGTCGAAACTGCTCAAATCAAGATCCACCACGCGTGTATTGCTGAACATGGAGTATATTTTTTCTACATTCGTGGTGCAGAAAGATGACACGTCTATACTTTCCAGTGAAGTGCATCCTTGGAACATCATCTGCATATCAGTAGCGCTTTCCGTATGGAATCCGCTCAGATCCAGAGTCTTCAGCTTTAAGCATTCGAGAAACAGGTAGCTCATGTCTTTTACCCCGCCTGCGTCGAAATCTTCCGAGACAAAGGACTCGAGAGAATAACAGCGTTCAAACATTGAATGCAGCATGCAGTCAGGTCCGCATTTGAATTTTCTGATAGTCAGAGATTTGAGCGCGTCGCAATTCGCGAACATATAGTAACAGCTCTTGAGTTTCGGTGATATCATGTTTTCGATTGCAAGTTCTCTTACGTTGAAGCAGTTGTGGAACATCTCACGTCCGTTTTCAAGATTTGAAAAATCAAATCCGGACAAGTCCAGAACCTCGGCTCCACAACGGGCAAACATGAAATCCATACTCTTGACAAGAGGCGTCCTGAATCTGGAAATATCCAAAGAGTTCAGCTTCTTGCAGTTGTAGAACATGTAGCTCATGGTAGTCGCCTTGTCTGTACGGAAACTGCTTATGTCCAGTGATTCAAGCTTGATGCAGTCATTGAACATGCCTGAAAAATAGAGGGAAGCATCGGTGTTGAAGTTTCTCAAATCAAGCTGTGTGAGTTCTTTGCAACTTGAGAACATGTAGCTCAAGTTTGTGACTTTTTCTGTCGAGAAATTCGAGACGTCAAGTGACCTGAGCTGTTTGCATCCATTGAACATCGCTCCCATACTGGTGACATTGTCCGTCTTGAATCCGGAAACATCCAGCGACGTGATAGTCTCACATCCGCCAAACATGTTGTTCATGTCCTTGACATTGCGCGTGTCAAATCCTGTCACGTCCAGTGCTTCCAGATTTCTGCAGAAGCTGAACATGGACTCCATGTTCTCGGCGGAATCCGTTCGGAAACCGTCAAGGGCTATTGTGGTCAGGTTTGTGTCCCATCCGAACAGATAGGACATGTCCTTTACTGCCGAAGTCTCCAGTTTGTTTATATCCACATGGATGAGAGAAGAGCAGTCATAGAACATCTTATGGATGTTGACCAGATTGACAGTGTTCAGTTTCTTCTCCGGAAAGATTACATATGCGAGTTTCCAGCAATTGTCGAATGTGCAGTCCATACTTGTAAACGGAAGCGGATTCAGATGTGAAAGGTCTATTCCTATAAGGTATTTGTGGGTTTCCATATACCTGTTGTCCTGCATCAGACGGTCCAGTGTCTTGGCATCATGGTTCAGCCATAGAATCGCTTTGTGCTTGCCCTCCGTTTGGAATTTGTGATAAAAGCTCTTATAGGGACTTGAATATTTATCATACTCAAAACTGATTTCAGTGCCGTCATCATATAGGATACCCTTGAGGTTGTCCAGATGAGAGGTGCATATCGGTACTTCCTGGCTCGGATCAACAACAAGATACTCCGCAACAATGGCATTGCTGAGCTGCATTACCCTTACAGTTTGTGTCTTTCCTGACTCTTCCTGTGTGAATCTCACCAGGCACTCCCGGTCTGTATCGAATTCCGGAATATAGTATTCTACCGAATTGCCATCGCTGGACAGTACGAACGAATCGAACATTTCAGGCGTTTCTGCATTCCAGGTCGCGCCCTTGTCAATGCTGAAGTCCATTTTCCATGACACGTTCCGGTCTTTGCCCGACCCGTCGCTGAATGTGCTTGAAGAAAGGCTGGTGATGTTTATCTTCCCGTTACCCCCGTCTCTGAATGACTCCACTCTGCTTCTGTCCGTCTCGAATCTGTACTCAAGACCGGTTATAGCAGACTCGTCATTCTCGCGGATAATGTCGTCAATGCCGGCTGATCTGAACTGTGCAAGGTCCAGGTCAATGTTAAGGATACCTGACCGTTCAATGTCTATGCTGCCCGGAAGGGAATATATCTTTTTGCCCGCATCTGTTCCATCGGAAACAAGAGACAGCTGTATTTTCAGTTCTCCTATGCTTTCGGGCGGAAGCACAATGCAGAAATCTTTCGGCTCTGAACTGATTTTCACACCGCTTCCGCAGTTGAGTGTCAGCACATTGCCTCCATCTTTCTCCATCATCCAGGAGCCGGATGCAGATGTGCCGGACAGGCTGCCGTACAGGTTCTTGTCGGCTTTCAGCTTTATTTCATTGACATAAGCGTCTTTTTTTAACGAGCTTATCCTGAGCCTGCAGATGCCGCACAAGTTCTTGAACGACAGCTCTTTCGTGGTGGAAGATGCTGCCATCGGCATTGCTCCGCTTCCGAATCCTGACTCGGAATACTCCTGAGTGGATTCAAGCGACAGGACATGCTTTCCGTCGGCAAAGGAATATCCTGAGGCAGGGTAGAATGCCTGCCATTCATCTGCTTTCTTCGCTTTGGCATTTCCTGAAACGCTCTTGTCATACACGAATTTGGCGCTTCCTGCCCCCTCGTCTTCCGTGACGAAGTAAGATGAGGCAGGGACTGAAGATGAAGAAGAGATGATGATTCTGTCTCCTTTTGACCAAAGCAGCGGATATTGTCCATCTTCAGTCCCGTTCCCCATAAATGTCTTGCATTCAGCGTGCTCCATGTGCGTGGCGATAAACTCCAGTTCATCGGATACATTAAGTTCTCCGGCCTCCTTATTGCAGGCGCAGCACAAGGTGGCGGCTGAGAACAATAGAATAATCGGATAGCGGTCAATAGTCTTCATAGTATCAGAATTCATTGATGGTATTGTCTTCATTTGTTTCATTGATGGTGATATCCCCAGAAGTGAACAGATTCTCAGTGGAGTTTACTGAAAAATGTCCTCCGCTGTAGGATATGGAGTATGTGGTCAGTTTGCCTTTTTCCCACTTGTGACCTTCAAGCGGAATGCTCCCTGTCTCAGAGTCTCCGTTTTCCGTGACTGTTATGTTCAGACAGGCTTTGGAACCGCGTCCGAACTCCTGGGGCGGCAGCATGAAGGCAAGTGCGGGATCAGACATCGTAAATGTCCTTTCAGAAGAAAGCCCGGTCCATTCTCCATTTTCAATATTGTATATACCGTCTCCTCGGATGCCGGACAGGGATATTCCAGTAATCGCAGCATCTTCGCTGAATGTTTCTCCCTTTCGGAATCGTATGGCGGTAAGTGTGTGGTTGAAAGCGAGTTGTACTGTTCCTTCTCTCCGCACGTCACTTGCCGCAAAAAGGTCAATCTGTTCCTCTGCCCTGGTTTTGGCTGAGAATTGCAGCGAAGGTGCCCCGCCTGCAGGGAACGGACTGATCCCATTGTCGGATGAAGGGTATGGCGAAAACGCATAGAACCGTATGTCTGTGTCATTCATCCAGTAGAGAGGTGTGGAACTGGTCCATCCTCCATTACTTTTCACTACTTTCATGTTCCACATATAGTCGGTATGTGCTGCGCCTTCTGTTCCGAGACAGGCGGAAAGGCTGAAGTCGGCTGGGCTTGCTGCGTTCCCGGACGGTGACGGGGATTTTACGACGGAGGCACTGAACCGTACCTGATCGTTCTCTGTCCGGAGGCTGTCCAGGACAGTGACAACTACCATTTCGGCAGCGCTCGCAGGTGCCCCGCCTTCAATATACAGGATGCCGCTTCCCGGCTTTTTCAAGTGCAGGGTTACTCCGTGTCCGTCTTTGTCCATAGTGTAGTCATAGATGCCGCGGCTTTTGTCATATTCCAGCTCTTCTTCTCCAAATGACAGCCTTGACCCTTTAGGCTCTATCTCAGCCCATATATGCAAGTCAGAGCCGACTTTTCCTTCTACATAATTGCCAGGATGGAGACGTATGGACGCTTTTCCGTATGGTAAAAGACTGCTCTTGTCTATTCTCCAGCTGTCCTCCTCGAGACCGCTCCCTGAAGGGCTTACCCGTATATGGTAATGACAGTTCCGCTGGACATCGAAATCAGACGGGGAGTCTCCCAGATAAAACCTGTATTTAAGATATTCTCTGGGACCGGTGTACAATGAGTCTGAACGGTACTCTGCCTGAATCTCGATATATGAGCATAATCCTGCCACAGCATCTGCCATATCCAGAACCTTGTCCTTCTCCGTCTTGGCCTCCGGAAGCAATCTGCCCTGCATGTTTTCAAGCATGTACACGCTTACCTCACGGCTTACACCACCGCTCCTGTCAATGTTCAAGTCATCTGCCTCACCATAGCTTTTGCAATATCCTGATGCGAACACATCATTGCCCCCGCTCACCTTGCTTTGCGAGAACAGACAGGCAGATTTGGGGCAGCCGCCCACCTGTACGCTTTTGACATTGAACTTGACGTTCTTTCCAAGTCTGGTGCGGTCAATGCAGAGGGATACTTTCGCCATCATGCTCACGAGATTTATATCTATGTCATTGACCTTGTCGTCAATGTGCACAATGCCGCTTTCTCCCGTCATCGGCAGCCCTCTGCTGTATTCGTCCGGGTAGGACAGGTGGTAACGGTATTGCTTCAAGTCTTCGACCGAGCGGATGCCGGTAATCCGGAATCCCAGATTCGCGCAGGCAAATACCCTGCAGTCGGTCTGCCCGATCCATGAAAAGCGGTATCTGGCCTCACCTCCGTTCATATGCGAATCGATATAGGCTGATTCTTCAAGATGGCCTCCCGCATCGAAAATGAAGATGTTGAGGTCGGAAATCTTGACTTCATCCGGGTCGTCCGTCCTTGTCGCAGGCGTAACGGCTATGTTCACCGACACCACTGTCGATGCTGGGGATGTTTCTTTACGGCATCCGCAGAGCAGTGCCAATATCAGAACTGATAATATCTTCGCGTATCGCATGACTGTCAATATGTTATGGTCTTTTCATCCTTTATCGTCCAAGGCTTGACGCTGAACTTGCAATTCACTGTAGAGAGGTTTATCGCAATATCAGGTGAACTCACACCCCGTCGTGTCAATGTTATGTCGAATATGTAGTCTTTCCCTGCCTGGACGCCGGCACTGTCAGGCGTGTTGCACCATTGCCCCCTGTTGATTTCTATCGGGTACCAAGTCCGTTCTCCGTCCAATGTCCCTTCTATCACAAGCTTGGTGAAACCTGCACCGAGCCCCTCCTGACTGATTTCATTCTGGTAGCAGAACAGTTCCGTCTCCGGGAACCGTACTGTCTCGCCGATGTTTCCCATTCTTCTGCTGCATATAAGATTTCCGAAAGCGAATCCGGCCGTGTCAGACGGTTCCAGTTTTCCTGCGTTCAATATGCTCTCGGGTATGGTCGGGGCTTTCCCGCTCACCGGAAACCGCCCGCAGACATCAGTAAGATAGACACGTACGTCTTCGAGAGACTTTCCCTCATACGGCCTTCCGTGAAAATCGCAGCTGATGCTGTTCAGCGTTATCCGGGCGAGCAGGGGAGTGAGTGCTATCTCACATTCCCTTTCATATCCGGCATTGACCCTGTTTTCAGCATACATCACTGGTGCGTCAGGATTCTCCGCCTTCAGTTCGGCATACAGATTCTGCAGGTCGTCATAGGCGAGCACTTTACGGTATTCCTCCGCGTTCAGCGGGGAATTGGCAATCGTTACCAGTATCTTTTTCCCTGCTCTCGAGGCGGATTCTGTCCTCCCGCTTCCGCCAAGCTCCGCCCGCATATAGGAATCAAGCTTCCTGAGTCTGTCATCGTTGAAATACAATATGTCAATGTACCCTTTGACTGCCTTGTCTGTCTTGAATGTAAGTTCGGTTTTTTCCTCGCTGTCATTCCTCTCAGTCCCGGCAGTTTCAGGTGCAGTCGATGTGCAAGAATAAAAGACCGGCAACAAAAGCAAGGTTACGGCCAGAACGGCCGAAATATAGTAGATGGTCAAGTTAAAGGCGACAATATTATGAATATGCAGCCGGTCTTTTTTTATGTGATTTTTCATTTTCATGAGTTGCGGTTGTTATCGTTTCCGGCTGCAAATATATTAGGATGTTTTTTAAAAAATCACCATTTTATGCGTCTCAAATGCAGATTTTTACGATTCTTAAACTTTAAAATTTGTTTTAAATGCCTTTTTTCGATTGCAAATTTGTGACATAAAAACACAAAAAAGCGGCTGGACAGACGCCAGTCGCTTTCAAAAAAATATTTTCAGGCTGTTAACCGCCGAAATTGTCATAAAGAACATTCTCAGGAGGTACTCCGAGACTGTCGAGCAATGTGTTGACAGATTTGACCATCATAGGAGGTCCGCACATGAAGTATTTGATGTCTTCCGGTGTGTCATGCTCCTTGAGGTATGTCTCGTACATGACATTGTGTACGAAACCGGCAACATATTTTACTCCTGCTTCATCAGCTGCCGGATCCGGACGGTCGAGAGCCAGATGGAAGTGGAAGTTAGGGAACTCTTTCTCGATTTCAGCATAGTCCTCGAGGTAGAAGGCCTCTTTCAGGCTACGCGCACCGTAGAAGAAGTTGACCTGCTTCTTGGTCTTGAGAGTCTTGAACAGGTGCATGATGTGGCTTCTGAGAGGAGCCATACCTGCGCCACCGCCGACAAATATGTATTCCTGTGAATCAGGATCATCCTTAGGAAGAAGGAACTCTCCGAACGGACCGGAAATCATAACCTTGTCACCAGGGTGACGTGTGTAGATATATGAAGAACCGATACCTGGGTTTACAGGGAGGAGCTTGTTGCTTCCCTTAGGCGCTGTCCTGTCAAATGGAGGTGTTGCGATACGGACATTCAGTTTGATGATGTCGCCCTCAGCAGGATAAGAGGCCATAGAGTATGCTCTCATGGTCGGCTCAGGGTTCACGCACTTGAGGTCGAAGAACTTGTAGCGCTCCCAGTCTGCCTTGTACTCAGGATCTACGTCAATGTCGCTGAAATTGAATGTTCCCTGAGGAATATCAATCTGGATGTACTCTCCTGATTTGAAATCGAGGTGAACACCCTCAGGCAGCTTGACAGTGAATTCCTTGATGAAGGTAGCCACGTTGTGGTTGGAAATGACTTCGCACTCCACTTTCTTGACGCTGAGCACTGACTCCGGAACCTCGATCTTGAGGTCTTCCTTGACCTTGACCTGGCAACCGAGTCTCCAGTTGTCCTTGATCTGTTTTCTGTTGAAGAATCCTGTTTCGGTAGGGAGGATGTTTCCGCCGCCTTCGAGGACTCTGACTTTGCACTGTCCGCAGTTGGCCTTGCCACCGCAGGCTGACGGGAGGAAAATCTTCTCTTCTGCAAGAGCGCCCATGAGCGAGTTGCCTGGAGCGACGTCGAGCACTTTGTTTCCTCCGTTGATGTCAATCTTGACTGTACCGCTTGGGGTCAGTTTTGTCTTGACCCACAGCAGCAGGACTACCAGAATCAGCGTAACCACTGTGATAGTTGCTACTGAGGCTATAATTGTAAGAGTAATTTCATTCATCTTTCAAGTCTCCTATTAAAGTGAAATACCCATAAATGTCATGAATGCCATGGCCATAAGACCTACGGTGATGAATGTGATACCGATACCCTTGAGAGGTGCAGGCACATTCGAGTATGACATCTTCTCTCTGATGGCGGCGAGTGTCACGATAGCGAGGAACCAGCCGATACCTGAGCCGAGAGCATAAACGGTTGCTTCACCGACATTGACGAAATCTTTCTGCTGCATGAAGAGCGCACCTCCGAGGATGGCGCAGTTCACTGCGATAAGAGGCAGGAAGATACCGAGCTCTGAGTAGAGTGTAGGTGCGAATTTCTCGACAACCATCTCTACGAGCTGTACGATAGCGGCGATGACTGCGATGAATGTGATGAAACTCAAGAAGCTGAGGTCAACGCCTGCGAGACTTGGACTGAGCCAGCTCAATGCACCAGGGCTGAGCACGTAAGTGTTCAGCAGGTAGTTGATAGGCAATGTGACCAGGAGCACAAAGATAACAGCCGCACCAAGTCCGGAAGCTGTCTTCACATTTTTAGATACTGCCAGGTATGAGCACATACCGAGGAAGTATGCAAAAATCATATTGTCAACGAAAATTGACTTTACGAATAAGCTTATATATTCCATATTACTTGCGTGTTAGTTGTTATTTCTCCTGAAGATCTTTCTGGATGCTTCTCTGTACCCATACGATACATCCGAGCAGGATGAGTGCTACAGGAGGAAGAATCACAAGTCCGTTGTTCATATAACCTGCATCGTAGAAGCACTGCGGAATCACCCTGAATCCGAAGAGGGTTCCTGAACCGAGCAGTTCACGGAAGAATGCCACGATAAGAAGAATCATAGCGTATCCTGCTCCGTTTGCAAGACCATCGAGAAGTGACGGAATAGGCTTGTTACCGAGACCGAAAGCCTCGATACGGCCCATGACGATACAGTTTGTGATGATAAGTCCCACATATACAGAGAGTTGAGTTTCAATGCTGTAGGCGTAAGCCTTGAGGAACTGGTCCACGAGGATTACCATCAGCGATACAACCACGAGCTGTACGATGATACGGACTCTGTTAGGAATGGAATTCCTCATCAGAGATACGATAAAGTTCGAAAGCGCTGTAACGACGATTACGGAAAGACCCATTACGAAAGCTCCCTTCATCTGCACGGTCACAGCCAATGAGGAACAGATACCGAGTACGAGGACAGTGATAGGATTGCCCTTGAAAATCGGATTCAATATTGTTTCTTTAAGTTTTGCGTTCATTTTATTTCCTCCTCATTATTTGGCGATTGCAAGTGAATCTGCTGAAACACAGAGTGAGTCAACTGCATTCTCCACCTCTGATGGCTGCACTGCATTGGCCGCAGCCGCTTTGAGGAACGGCTTGTAAGCCTGAAGCCAGTTGTCGATGGAAACTCCAAGTGCGTGGCTGGTGATGGAAGCGCCTGTGATGGCATCTACCGCATTCTCTTGGCCGGCAGGAGCCCCGCCTTTGACTACGCAAAATGATTCTTCAGCCTCGAAGTCCACTTTCTTGCCTTCGAATTCTGCTCTGAATGAAGGATCGTCCTTGATCTTGGCACCAAGACCAGGAGTCTCGCTCGCGTGGTCGAAATATGCTCCGCGAATCGTCTGATAATCATCGTTGAGGGCAATGTAACCCCAGATCGGTCCCCAAAGACCTGCGCCATAGCAAGGGATTACGGTGACTTTCTGTCCGTCTTTCTCGAAAACGAAAACAGGCAGTTTCAAGTCTGCTTTGCCGTTCTTGAGAAGGTCCTTGACACGTTTGTCCTGAGCCTTGAGCTGGCTGGTGGTGTAGATTTCCTGCTTTGCAAGATCAAGTGTTCCGCACTCCTGGCCCTCTGCATTGACAAGAACAGAAGATTTTGCGACAGCCTTGTAGGCGTCGATCTTCTGGTCATTGCTCATCGCGTCGAGCTCGCTCTTCTCGTATAACTTGCTGGCAGTCAGCATCTGGCTGATGGCGTCAGCTTTCACGTTGGCATCCTGCTTCGGCTTGAGAGTCTCAGAGACGAACGCAAGAACCGCAGCTACCACCACAACGACTACTGTCGTATAGATGACTGTATATATATTTCCGTTAGTATTCATACCTATTATATATATTATGCGATTTTAACTTTCTTGGCTCTTCTTGAGATCGCAGCGTCGGTGACGTAGTGGTCAATGAGCGGTGCAAATGTGTTCATCAGCAGGATTGCGAGCATCATGCCTTCTGCATATCCAGGGTTGAACAGTCTGACGATAACGCAGAGAGCGCCGATAAGGAATCCGTAGATCCACTTGCCGCACTCAGTCTGTGCAGACGTTACAGGGTCTGTTGCCATGAATACTGTACCGAATGCGAATCCGCCCATAAGAAGCTGATAGTAAGCAGGAACGTCAGTAGCTCCGAAGAAGTTTCCGAGCCAGCCCACGAAGAGAGCGCCGGCAACTGATGAAACCATAATTTTCCAGCTTGCTACACCTGTCCAGAGCAGAATGACTGCGCCAATGAGGATGGCGATTACTGAGGTCTCACCTACAGAACCCGGAACAAGACCTGCGAACATATCCCAAGCTGACATGCCGTACTGTACTCCGGCGTTGTTCATTGCGTCGAGACCTTCAGAAGCGAATGAGAGAGGAGTGGCTCCTGTCGCACCGTCAATGAGGCTTTCGCCGCCTTTCAATGATACCCATACGCTTGAGCCTGACATCTTGCTCGGATAAGCGAAGAACAGGAATGCACGGCAGAGCAATGCCGGATTCAAGAAGTTCATACCGGTTCCGCCGAACACTTCCTTGCCGAACAATACTGCGAACGCAACTGCGATGGCGAGTGTCCAAAGCGGCACGTCCACAGGGACAATAAGAGGAATGAGCATACCTGAAACGAGGTATCCCTCATTGACTTCCTCATTTCTGATCTGCGCAGATGCGAACTCGATACCGAGTCCTACGATGTACGCTACAAGATAAAGAGGGAGCACTTTGAGGAAGCCGTACCAGAAATTCTGGAACAGTCCGAAGCTCTGTCCTGTCGCAAGTCCGTGCTGGTAGCCGACGTTCCACATGCCGAAAAGAGCTGCCGGAATCAATGCGACTACTACGATGATCATGATTCTCTTCAGGTCAACGGCATCTCTGACGTGCGAACCTTTGCTTGTTACCGTTCCCGGAACACGGAGAAAAGTATCGAACGCGTCAATGCTGGAGTGAAGGAATCCAAATTTGCCGCCCCTTTCGAAAAGGCCCGGCTTCTGAGTTGTATTTTTTGATTCTTCCATAACTTCCGTCTGATTATGCCATTTCTTTAATCATAAGGTCAATGCCTTTTTCAATGATGGCCTGAATGTCATTCTTTGAAGGATCCACGTATTCGCAGAGAGCGAGATCCTCAGGAAGCACCTCATAGATTCCGAATTTCTCCATCTTGTCAATGTCGCCGGCGAGGCAGGCCTTGACCAGGAATACAGGGAAAATGTCCATAGGAAGCACTTTCTTGTAAACGTCTGACATTACGAATGCGCGAGGGCCGCCATTCGTGTTGGTGTCCATATCGTATGTCTTCTTAGGGCAGAGCCATGAGAAGTATGTATGGCTTGAACTGAATTTGCCGAATCTGAAAGGTTTGGCCCATCCGAGAACTTCTCTTTCAGTACCTTCGTGGAGAAGGGTGACCTGATTGTCGAAGAAGCCGAGAGAACCGTTCTTGCCGACATTCTCACCGGTGAGAACGTCACCGCTGACAAATCTCAGGTCATTGCCGGAGTTGTCATAGAAATCTTTCAGGTCTGCCATGTTGATACCTGGAAGGGCATCTACATAAGCCGGCTCGATAGCCTTAGGACCTGTCACGGCAATCTTTCTGGCCATGTTGTACTTTCCTGTGTTGAAAAGCTTTCCGATGGCTGCAAGAAGAAGAAGTGAAACTGTCCATACGGTGTCTCCCTTCATGATAGGTGAGATATGGCTGATCTGTACACCGACGTTGCCTGCAGGGTGTTTGCCTGTGAAAACGTGCTGGATTACATTCTCTACCTTGTGAAGAGGAGTTCCGGAGTAGTTTTCTCTGCAGAGAGAGAAGTGAATGCCTCCGTCAGTCAGTTTGTTGAGCGCGTTCACACCCGTCTGGATGTTTGCGATTTCGTCTTTGAAAACGAACTCAGGCGCTGCTGCAAGAGGAGCTGTTGTGAATGCTGATACGAAGATTGCTTTAGGCTTTACAGTAGGATCTGCGAGAACGCCGTAAGGTCTCTGTACAAGAGATGGCCACAATCCGCTCTTCAGGAGAAGCTCCTTGATGTCTTCCGCCTGCATTTCTGCCGGTTTGTGGACACCGAAGTCAACAAATTCCTGCTGGGCGTCGGCCTTGATCCTTACCTCAAGCAACTTTCTTTTTTCGCCTCTGACGATTTCCGCAACCGTTCCGCTTACCGGAGACGAGAAGAGGATGTCAGGGTTCTTTTTGTCTGCCAGAACAGGGGATCCGGCCAGAACCTTATCGCCTTCCTTTACAAGAAGTCTTGGTATAAGACCCTTGAAATCAGTAGGTTTTACAGCGATAACGTCCGGTACGATCGTCTTTCTGGTTTTCTGGACTGCTGTTCCTGAAATAGGAATGTTCAGTCCGCCTTTCAAATCGATGTTGTTTGACATTATAGGTAACCTTTAATAGTATTTCGGATTTCCGGCGCGAATATACTGAATTTTTTTCGTAATTTCGCCATTATTATGGAAAACAAAAGTGCTATATTGGAGGGGTTGGACGAACAGCAGAGAGCTGCAGTCTGCCAGACAGAGGGGCCGGTGCTCATAGTTGCCGGCGCAGGAGCAGGAAAAACGAGAGTGTTGACCGGCAGAATCGCTTATATTCTTGAAAACGGGGGAGAACCCGACAGGATATTGGCATTGACATTCACAAAGAAGGCTGCGGCTGAAATGAAAGCCCGAATCGCGGCAATAGTGGGGGAGAAGAAGGCCCGGCGGCTCTACATGGGCACTTTCCATTCCGTGTTCATCCGGTTTCTCAGGGAGTTTGCGGAAAGCCTCGGCTATCCGTCCTCATTCACCATCTACGATACAAGTGATTCCATCAGCGCCATAAAGTCGTGCCTGAAGGAAATGAAACTTGATGACAAAGTCTATAAGCCGAAGGATGTGCTCGGCCGCATATCGATGGCCAAGAACAACCTGATAACGCCTCAGGCATACAAGAAGGATGCACAGGCCATTATCAATGACACGCACGCCAAGAAGCCGGAAATCTGCAACATCTACGCCCGTTATGCCGAAAAATGCAGACAGGCTGGGGTGATGGATTTCGACGATATCCTTCTGAATATGAACATCTTGTTCCGGGACAATCCGGAGGCTCTCGATTCCGTGGCGTCCCGCTTCGACTATATTCTTGTGGACGAGTATCAGGATACCAATGTGGCCCAGTACCTCATTCTCAAGAAGCTCAGTCAGAAACACCACAACATCTGTGTGGTCGGTGATGATTCGCAGTCCATCTATGCGTTCCGCGGAGCCAAGATCGAGAATATACTGAACTTTAGAAGGGATTATCCTGACTATAAGCTCTTTAGACTTGAGCGTAACTACAGATCCACTCAGGTAATCGTGGATGCTGCCAATTCCGTCATTGAGAACAATGAGTCCAGAATCCCGAAAACCTGTTTTTCAAAAGGTCCAGAAGGCGATCTGATACATCTCATAAAGGCTTATACCGAGCAGGAGGAGGCCGTGCTTATCGCGTCTTCCATCGTGTCACGCATGGAAAAGGACCATTGTCAGTATCAGGACTTTGCGATATTGTACAGAACGAATTCCCAGTCTCGCGCGCTGGAGGAGGCGCTCAGAAAACGCAACCTGCCGTACATGATAGTCTCCGGCAATTCCTTCTTCGACCGTGCCGAGGTGAAGGACATGATGGCCTACCTGAAGCTTGCCGTCAATCCGAATGACGACGAGTCGTTCCGCAGAGTGCTGAACACGCCGGCCAGGGGAATTGGCTCCACCTCCGAGGGCGCTCTTGTCGCTGTCGCCGCTGCCGCGGGAGTTTCATTGTTCAATGCCTGTGAACCGTCAATGCTTATGAAGGCCGGAATCAAGTCCGGAGCCGCAGGCAAGATAATGGAATTCAGGAATATGATTGCCAATGCCAATGCTTCTCTGGCGAAGGATGATGCTTTTCAGGTGGCATCCGCACTCTCTACAAGATGCGGCCTGTATGCGTCGTTCAAGATGGACAATTCGATCGAGAGCCAGTCCAGAGCGGCCAATATCGAAGAACTCCTGAACAGCGTTCAGGGCTTCGTGGAGGACAGGAAGAACCAGTATAAGGAGGAAATGCTTGCTGATGAGAATGTTGTGGATATCGAGTCCATTTCGGACAGCGACATTCCTTTGGTGACACTCGGGGATTTCCTGGAGGACATATCATTGCTCAGCGCTATCGATATGACGGATGATGAGTCGTCCAACAAGATAACCCTGATGACGGTGCATTCTTCCAAGGGTCTTGAGTTCCCTTATGTATATGTTGCCGGAATGGAGGAGAATATATTCCCGTCCGGAGGTTCGTTCTCGTCGCCGTCTGAGATTGAAGAGGAACGAAGGCTGTTTTATGTGGCATTGACACGTGCTAAAGTGGCTGTAAATCTGTCATTTGCCTCTACCAGGATGAGAAACGGAAAGCATGAACAGAATGCGCCGAGCCGTTTCGTGCGTGAAATAAACACAAGGTATATTGACAATCCACTGCGCGAGGATGATGACTCCCGTGAAGACGGCATGCAGTCTTTCGGCGGATTCGGCTCCCGTTTCGGTTATGGCGCGAAGTTCTCCGGAGAGCGCAGAAGTTATGGCGCTTCATCGCAAAACCGTTCATATGGCACTTCGGGTCCAGTGAAAGTCATCAAAGAGAGCAGACCTCCTGTATCATCAGTGACCGGCAAGCCTCTGAAGCCTGTAGCTTCGACCACAAGTCCGCGCCAGGCCGCTCCGAGTCCGCGTTCATTCGATGCTGACTTTACCCCTGTCTCTGTCCTGGATATGAAAGTGGGGCAGCGGATCGAGCATAACCGTTTCGGTTTCGGCGTCATCAGACAGATATCCGGTACCGGAACAGATCTGAAGGCGAAGATCGCGTTCGACAATTTCGGAGAAAAGATTTTGCTGCTCAAGTATGCGAAAATCCGCCTTGTAGAGAGTTAGAACAGATATTTAAAACTTTTTTTAAATGCCCGGCAGGAAAATTTAAAATTTCTGTCGGGAAATTTTTACGTTTCTTAAATAAAATCGGAAAAATTTCACATACTTTAGCAGTCGCTTAAACTTATTGAATTATGCGACAACTATTGAAAATCAAATTTTTGGCGGTTCTGCTCCTGCCTGTGTTCACATTCTGCAGGCGACTCGATGCTGAGACTGAGACGGGCTCCGGTTATCTTGGTATTCACTTCTCTGAACAGGCATATGCCCTGACAAAAGCTACGGCGGAAAACTTGCCGGACACGTGTGATTTCCTGCTTAAAGTCACGGACGCCGGAGGAAAGGTCATATATGAAGGCAAGTATGGCGACTCTTCCGAAAAGATTCTTGTGAAATCCGGAACTTACAATATCTCAGTGCGCTCCGCTGAATTTTCCAAGCCGTCATTCTCATCTCCTCAATATGGAGATGACCAGTGTGTCGTGGTCCAGGAAGGGAAGACCGCGCATGTCTATCTCGACTGTGATATGCAGAATGCGGGAATCCGGCTGGTGATTTCGCCCGATTTCCTGAAATCTTATCCTGACGGCGTGCTCTTTCTGAAGTCTTCTGCCGGTAAGCTCATGTACGGTTACTCCGAAAAGCGGGTGGCCTATTTCCAGCCGGGAAATGTAACATTGGTCCTATATGACGGCGGGAAGGACAAGTCGTTGACAACTAAAAAATTAAGACCTAAACAGGTGCTTGTCTTAAGCGTGCAGGCCCCCTCTGCCGGAACCTCAGGCGCCGGCATCAGCATTGTCGTGGATACAGCTAAGGCTTGGGTGAGTGACAGATACGTCATCGGTGCCGGCTCCGGCAGTGCACCCACCGGAGGAGCATATAAAGACGCGTTGAGCGTTTCTCAGGCAAAATCCGAGTTGGATGCGAAAGGCGTGTGGGTGTACGGCTATATTGTGGGAGGAGACTTGACTGCTTCATCCGTGTCATTCGACGAGCCGTTTGAATCTGAGTCCAATATAGCCATTGCCGGCAGGACCACTGTCTATGACAAGGAGTCCTGTATGTCAGTCCAATTGTTGAAAGGCAAGGTCCGGGATGCATTGAACCTTGTTTCAAACCCATCAAACCTGAAAAGAAAAGTGTTCCTGAAGGGCGACATTGTGGAATCGTATTTCGGTATTCCGGGTGTGAAGAACATTTCTGAATGTGTGATTGAGTAGGTAATCCATAAGTAACCTTCAAAAAATATTTGTAAACTTATGCGAGTTTACTATCTTTGCAGTCGCATCCGGAGAACGGCTGCAATGCGGAAATAGCTCAGCTGGTAGAGCGTTGGCTTCCCAAGCCGAAGGTCGCGGGTTCGAGTCCCGTTTTCCGCTCCACGAACAACAAATAGTATATAATAATATGTTCTGAAAGTTATAACATCTTCAATCGACGGAAGTTTGTTATGACTTTCGTTCTGCTTTATATGGCCTCCTTACCATTGCCAGAGTTATGCTTTCTCGCAAAAAAATGATTTAATACTTTTGAAATTATCAAGTTTTTGCTATTTTTGCTTTCGAAACGATTGTAATACCAAATTGAAACGTTACAAAGCAAAAACAATAACTATTATCACATATCACATACAATGAAAATAATAAGAGTGTGGGCTTCCATCATCGTTTTTCTTGCTGCTTTTGCGTTCGCTTCATGCAGCAAGACGGAAAATGATGGGGGGGGCGAGATTGATGTACAGTTCCGTGTGCCGGAAAATGTAGAACTTGAATACAACGCTACAACTCTTGATTTCAGGGTGCAGTTCCAGAAGTCCCCGAAGGAGACCGACAAGATTGTGCTGAAAGATCCCGTAGGAGTCGAACATACCTGCGACATCGTATCTGTCAGCACGACCAAGTTTACAGTCTCGCTTTATTCGGGAATGGTTTCTGGAAAGTATTCTGTATCCATAAAGCGTGGGAATGCGGTCAAGCTTATGGGCGAGATGGTGGTGTCCATTTACGGCGACGGGGTGGAACCTGCTGACGGTTCTACCGTTTACGGAAAGATCTCATGCAATGGTGTCGGTGTCCCTGACGTAGTCGTATCTGATGGCTATGAGGTGGTAAAGACTGATGCTGACGGAGTGTATCAGATGAGGTCGGCAAAATATCTGAAATATGTGTTCATGTCCGTTCCGAGCGGATATGAGCCTGAAGTAAATGGCATATTACCGAAGATTCACAGCGCATTGACATCTTCTGCGAAAAAAACTGAGCGCGTGGATTTCGTCTTGAACAAAGTGGAGGGCCAGGACAAGTACAAGGTCTTCTTCCTGGGAGATATGCATCTTGCGAACAGGACCAATGACAGGACTCAGTTCACTGAGTTTACCAATGACTGGAACACATATCGCGACAAGCATAAGTCCGAGAAGATGTATGCAATCACCCTCGGAGACATGACTTGGGACTTGTATTGGTACTCGAACCAGATGGAACTGAAAGACTATCTGGACTTTATAAACGACAGAGTGTCAGATATAATCATATACCATACAATGGGCAATCATGACAATGATATGCTCGCGACGAACGGTTATGATGCAAAACTTCCGTATGACAAAACCATTGCTCCCCAGTATTATTCCTTCAATATCGGAAAGGTGCATTATGTGGTGATTGACGACATTGACTGTTCTGAATATGACGGAACATCTAAAAGAAAATATCACAAGAATCTGACACAGAATCAGTTGGATTGGCTTAAGAAGGACCTGGCGTATGTGAGCACATCTACCCCTATAGTATTGACGACTCATGCTCAGTTGTTCTATCCGTCAGAGAAAAACGTCTCCCGATTCGGGTACAGTTTCAGCAACGTGAGCGAACTGCTTGAGGTTCTGGATGGCTACAAAGTGCATGCTGTGACCGGGCACACTCACACGATTTTCAATGCGCTTCCGGAAGATACCGCTTTACTTGGCGCGAAAAATCTGCAGGAACACAATGCCGGTGCGGTTTGCGCATCATGGTGGTGGTCAGCTTCATTGACCCCGGGAGTCCACATCAGTCTGGACGGAGCTCCGGGCGGTTACAGTATCTGGGACGTGGACGGTACTGATTTCAAGTGGAAATACAAGGCGACCGGAAAGAGTGAGGACTATCAGTTCCGCTCTTATGACCTGAACAATTTCAGTGTTTCATATGATGATGTCCCTAAACTCAAGGACTTAGAGATGAAAGCGGCGTTCGCAAAGTATGTCCTGGCGTATCCTAAAAATACTGACAATGAGGTTCTTATCAATGTGTGGAACTGGAATCCGAAATGGACCCTCACAGTTACTGACGAGCATGGAAAGGACTTGAAATGGACCAGGACGTTCGCATATGACCCGCTTCATATCAAGGCATTGACGATTCCTCGATTCAACAAGGACATAACCAAGGAGCCTTCTTTCATAACAGAAAAAGCAATGCCGCATTTCTTCAAGGTCAAGGCAGACAATGCCACGGATGACTTGACGATAACTGTAAAGGATGAATTCGGCAACGTCTATACTGAAAACATGGCGCGTCCGAAGGCATTCAATACCCTTACTGACTATACACAGTATTGATTCATAATGGATTGATACCATATAATACAAACCAAAATACAAAATTTATGAGAACAGTCAAATTTCTTGCTGTTACGCTTCTGGTAGCATTTGCCACCTGCATAGGTGCCTTTGCCCAGAACAGGACGGTGTCCGGAAAAGTTCTGGACAACCAACAGCAACCTCTTATCGGAGCGGCGGTTCTGATTTCCGGCACAAGTACCGGTACAACGACTGACGTGAACGGTAGTTTCTCAATGTCGGTTCCTTCCGGGGATGTTGTCCTTGAGGTATCATCTCTCGGTTACATTACCAGAAAGGTGAGTGTTCCGGCAGCAAAGTCTTCTGTCAATGTCACACTTGATGAAGACAACATGACCTTGAACGAGACGGTCGTTGTAGGTTATGGTACTCAAAAGAAGGTGAACTTGACAGGCGCTATTTCAGTTGTAGATGACAAAGCCCTGAAGGACAGGTCATCCCACAACCTTGTCACCATGCTGCAGGGTTCTGTTCCTGGCCTGAACATCACGACTCAGTCAGGTAACCCTGGAAGTACCGGAAAACTGAACATCCGAGGATTTACTTCCATCAATGAAGCGAATCCGATCGTCCTCATTGACGGTGCGCTCGGAGACCTCGAAGATGTCAATCCTAATGATGTCGAGAGTATCTCCGTCATCAAGGACGCTGCTGCGGCAGCCGTTTACGGTGCTCGTGCAGCTTATGGAGTTATCCTCGTGACCACCAAGAAAGGAAGCTCGGATGACGGCAAAGCCAAGATCCGCTACAGCGGAAGATTCGGATGGGAAGAGCCGACCACTTCGACAGATTACGAGGACAGGGGATATTGGTCAGTCTATACTCTGGATACATTCTGGAAGACTCAGGCAGCCGGAACCCCTTATACCGGCTATACTGAGCATGACATGATGGAACTTCTGGCCCGTGTCAATGACAAGACTGAGAATCCTGACCGCCCTTGGGTCGTCAAGGAAGTCCGCAACGGTAAAGAGCAGTGGATATATTACTGCAATACCGACTGGTATCACGAAATGTTCAGGGACAGACATCCTGTTCAGCAGCACAACATATCCGTAAGCGGCGGAACCAAGAACGTGAGGTATTTCATATCGGGCGGCTATGACAGGCAGACCGGTATCATGAAGGCTGCAGAGCCGGATGTGTTCCAGAAATATAATCTCCGTGCCAAGATTGACGCCAAGCTGAACAAGATCATGTCTTTGTCCAACAACACGTCATTCTACAATTCCAATTATTCTTGGATCGGTGTAGGAGATATTCAGGACGTGTTCCGCAACTTGCGCCACACTCCTGCCTCTTTCCCTCTCTTCAATCCGGACGGAACAGGCCTTTACAACAACCCTCTCATCATCGGCGGTAACTATAATGTAGCCAACGGTAGGCAGATTGTATTTGCGATGGGCAAGCACAAGAACTATGACAAGAAATTCAACTTCACCAATACCACGGAGCTTGTCATCAAGCCGGTGGACCATTTCAATGTGACTGCGAATTTCACCTACAGACGTGTAAACCGCAATGAGATGCACCGTACCGTAAACATACCATTTGGTGTCCGTCCTGGTGTTACCGATGCATATACTACAGGTGCCGGTTTGAATGAACTGGAAGAGCGTACAAGAAGGTATGACTATTATACCGGAAACATTTTCGCCACTTACGAAAATACCTTCAAGGATGCCCACAATCTCAAGGTTATGCTCGGTTTCAATGTCGAGACATACCAATACAAGAATGTGACGGCCAAAGGACAGAATCTTTCAGATGAGAATCTCAACGATTTTAACCTGGTATCTCCAGATGAGTCCGGTGCCATCATCACTACTCTTGCAGGGGGCCAGAGTGAATATGCTCTTGCAGGTTTCTTCGGAAGATTGAACTATGACTATAAAGGACGTTACCTCATCGAGGCTTCAGGCCGTTATGACGGTTCTTCCCGTTTTGCAAAAGGACATCGTTGGGGTCTGTTCCCGTCAGTGTCCGGAGGATGGCGTATCTCTGAAGAGCCTTTCTTTGCTCCTGCAAGAGATATCGTGAACAACCTCAAGCTCCGTGCTTCCTTCGGTTCTCTCGGTAATCAGAATGTCTCCGATTATTCTTACATGAGAACCATCTCACAGCAGGCATTCTCTGCATTTACCTTCGGAGAGGGATCTACCAATGCAAAATATTCTGGTATTTCAGCTCCGAACTCATCAGAACTTACTTGGGAAACCACTCAGCAGTACAATGTCGGATTGGATGCATCATTGTTCAACGGCAGACTTGATTTCACAGCTGAGGCTTACATCAGGGACACCAAGAACATGCTTGTCCAGGGCAATGCTCTGCCGAGCGTATATGGAGCAGCTGCCCCTAAAGAGAATTCGGCTGATTTGAGAACTCGCGGTTATGAGATTTCCGTAGGTTGGAGAGATTCATTCAAGCTTGCAGGCAAGCCGTTCAATTACAGCGTAAGGGCTTCTCTCAGTGACTACGATTCACATATTACCAGATATGCCAACAACCCGGACAAGCGTCTTAATGACTACTACGTAGGACAGCGTATCGGTGATGTCTGGGGCTTCGTAGTGGATGGTCTGTTCAAGACTGATGAAGAGGCAAAGGACTATCAGGCAAATGTCTGTGATGCATTGACATATGTAGGAACAAACCGTATGCAGGGCGGATTCCTTGCAGGTGACCTCAGATATGTCGATCTCGACAATGACCATTCCGGTGAGGGTGGAATCAATAAGATTACTCTCGGAAAGAACACTGCTGATGATCCTGGTGACCGTAAGATTCTGGGTAATTCACTTCCGAGCATGCAGTACGGTTTCACTCTGGCTTTTGACTGGATGGGCTTTGACGTGAGCGCGTTCTTCCAGGGAACAGGTACACATTACTGGTATCCTGCAGGAATGAACATCGCATTCTGGGGATCATATTCCTATGCATATTGCGCTGCATTCATGCCTCGTGATTTCATCAAGACCGTATGGTCTGAAGAGAATCCTGACGCCTATTTCCCGAGAGCTCGAGTCTATTCATCCACTGGTGGTGAACTTGCTCCTGTGAACAGCCGTTACATCCAGAATGTCCGTTATCTGAGATTCAAGAATCTGACTGTGGGCTATACTGTCCCTCAGAGACTTACCCAGAAGATCCATCTGGATAAAGTACGCTTCTATTTCTCTGGAGAGAACCTTGCATACTGGTCTCCAATTAAGAAATATACCAAGTACTTGGATCCTGAGTCTTCATATCGTAGAGCATCGAGCGATAAAGACAAGTCTTCTACTACCGGCATATACAAAAACAGCGATAATAAAGATGCTGTTGCTTATCCTTGGCAGAAGACACTTATGTTCGGTGTTGATATTACATTCTAATGCGGGAGGACAGATCAATGAAAAAATATATATTTCCAATAATTGCTATTGTTCTCGGGTGCTCTTCTTGTGACAGTTTCTTGGAGAAGACCCCTAAGGACAGACTTGTTCCGGAAACATACTTCAAGACGGAAAACGACCTTAAGATGTTTTCCAACTCGTTCTATGACAATCTTTTAGATAAGACTCCATATGACGAGCAGTCTGATGTGATGTTCGAGAAGGGAACAATATCAGATGAACTGCTCGGCGGTACTGCCCGTGAAGTTCCACAGGCAGCTGCTTCAGGAGGATGGTCATGGGGACAGCTGCGTAAGATCAATACGATGCTGGGCCATATGGATCAGTGCACAGATGCTGAAGTGGCTAAACAATATACCGGCCTGGCAAAATTCTTCAGAACTCAGTTCTATTTCCGGAAGGTCATGAGATTCGGAGATGTGCCATGGTATGACAGGGAACTTGGCTCCCGTGACTCCAGTCTGTATAAGGCCAGAGATTCCCGTGAGCTGGTTATGAGCAACATGTTGAATGACATTGATGACGCCATTGAAAGTCTTCCTTCAGGAAAGAGCGTTTACCGTGTAAACAAATGGGCTGCTCTTATGCTCAAGGCCCAGTTCTGTCTCTATGAAGGTACTTTCAGAAAATACCACAACGTCACTTTGCCGGGACATTCTGCTGAGGACTATTTGAAACTCGCTTATCAGGCTGCTGAGCAGGTTATGAATTCCGGAGTATATTCTTTGGCTTCTGACTATCATGAACTGTTCAGGGAACCTGATGCTGACCAGAATGAGTATATCCTTGCCATCAGAATGGAACAGTCTATCGGCTGTACTCATAGCGCAACAAGTTATGTTGCCATGAACACAGGTGGTAACCCTGGTTTTTCAAAGAAGTTCATTGACAGTTTCTTGATGAAAGACGGCACCAGATATACGGACAAGCCGGATTGGGAAACCAAGCTGTTCGTGGAAGAAGTGGCTGACAGGGACCCGCGTTTGGGTATGATCATCAGGCTTCCTCAGAGTATCCGTGTGAACTCCAAGAAGACTATTTATGGTCCTGAACTTACCATGACCTCTACAGGATTCCAGCTTGAGAAGTTCGTGATGGATCCTCAGTATGAAACTGCTGAGCGTGCAAATATGTCATTCAATGATATTCCAGTATATCGTTTGGGAGAAGCATATCTGATGTTTGCAGAGGCCAAGGCCGAACTGAATATCCTCACTCAGGAGGATGTTGACAATTCCATCAACAAGCTCCGTGACCGCGTAGGTATGCCTCATCTTGTGTTGGCAGGTCTTACAGTCGATCCGTTCCTGACTTCTGAAACTTATGGCTATCAGAACCTTGCCAAACTTAATCCTTCTAATCTCGCGCAGATTCTTGAAGTCCGTCGTGAAAGGACTATCGAGATGGCTCTTGAGGGAAGAAGATGGAATGATATCGTAAGATGGAAAGAAGGCGCAACTTGGACGGAACCGCTTTACGGTATGTATTTCCCTGGACCTGGCGCATATGATTTGACAGGTGACGGCACTGCAGACGTTTATCTTTATGCTACATCGAAGGTTGACAATGCAGTAAAGAAGCAATATGGTGATAACTTTACATATCTCCAGATTCAGGAAATCGAAATTGACGGAAAATATGTTCCATATTCAGACGGTATAATTTTGAGCGAGGGTACCAAGGGCTTTGTTGCCATGCATTATAAGAAGGCACGTGCCTTTGATGAAAGTAGGGATTATCTTTACCCGATTCCAAGTGGAGATCGTCAACTTAATCCTAACCTGGCTCAGAATAACGGTTGGGCTGATGGTCTGGACTTCTAGTGCCAATGTGACAAATAAATCTGGATCATTAAATTAGATTGTTATGAAAATTATAAATAACTTATTTAGAATCAGTGCGATTTTGCTGCTGGCTTCTCCTTTTACAAGCTGTAAAGAGGAAGAGTTGGTCAAGCCTAGTGCATTGCTGACAGAATCCAGCTTGACATTTGAGGCCAAGGCCGAAGAGTCACAGTCTTTCAGGATAGCTTCGGATTCTGATTGGATGATAGACGTGGACGAGCCATGGATAACCGTGGATCCGATGTCCGGTTCCAATACAATGGATGTCAATGTCACTGTAGAGGACAACTATACCGGCGGAGTGATGAATGCTCCCCGCCAGGGTCTAATTACGATTATGAACAAGCGTGGTTATAAGGTAACCACTACCATTTATCAGAATGGCGATGCCTATCTTGGAGCGCCGGAAGGTAATGTTGCTAAGGTAGCTGATCTTGATTCTGCTTCCAGGGCTAAGGTGCTCAGCGCTACTGTCGCGGCTGTCTCTACCACTGGATTCGTGGTTACAGATGGTACTGTGAACATGTTCGTTGATGGAAAAGCAGAGGTTAAAGCCGGAGATGTCGTGGATTTCAATGGCACAACAAGCAAAATCAGCGGAATCCCGTCTTTTGTGCTTGATCAGGTAGAAGTAAAGTCCACAGCAGAAGTGACTTATCCTACGCCGGTGGCTATTGACAAAGCTCCGTCTGTGCTTCCTGATAAGGTTACATACGTGAAACTGACAGGAACTCTTATAGGTTCGACTCTTCGTTTTGCAGACAAAACCACATGTTCGCTTCTTGTTCCTGCTGATGCTGAGACCTTCAATAAGGTCAATACTCACAAGGTGGACGTGCTTGCGTACTACATCGGTATCATCAAGAAGGATGTCACAGTAGTTCCTGTTTCATTCGTGGATAAAGGACAGGATGAAAGCGTAGGTGTAAAACTTCCTTTCAGAGATGATTTCTCTTGGCTTGCTCCATATATTGATGCTGCCAATTCCAAATTGTCTGAAGATAAAAAGATTTCAGACTGCGTCGGAACAGTGACTTCTTCTGCTGACGGATGTGCAAACCTCTATACGACTCTTGCGGATAATGGCTGTGATGTTCTTGGTGAACTCAGATCAAGAGGATATACTGATCTGAATCCTTCATTCAAGACAATTTATCTTCAGGATGCATATTTCAAATTTGGTGCTAACAAAAAACAGTCAGGATTGACTTTGCCTCTCTTTAGATTGGATGGCGAACAAGATATCGTGGTCTCATTCAAATGGTGTTCACAGATGCAGGGTGATGGTAATATTGACAAGACTCAGCTTGTTCTGGAAATTGATGGCCCAGGTAAAGTTGAGCCGGCGTCCAAATCAGACAAGATAAGCGAACCTGTTTCTCATTCTCAGAGTTCAGGCAAGATGTTCTGGCAGGATGTCATGTTTACAATCAAGGGCGCTACGACTGCAACTGCAATATCATTCCATCCTTCAGTGTTCGGACATGCCGGTGCTCAGGAGTCCGGCTACTACAGATATTATGTAGATGATATCGAGGTAATGCTTGCCTCTGAGGCCGTCAAGGCCAATATCAATGTTGAAGGACTTGATTCTGACCTCATTACATTCGAGGGGACACCTGAGGCTCCTTATACATTCAAGGTGTCATCGGATGTTGACTTCAATGTTTCTGCAAGTGCCAACTGGCTTCATATTGAGAATGGCTCCGGACTTGCAGGTGAGACCAAGACGGTCAGTGTTACTTGTGATCCTAGTGAACTCAGTGTTTTGAGAAAGGGTGAGATTACCATCAAATCAGGTGTGACATCCAGGAAGATTCAGGTCGTGCAGTCCGCTGCAGGACAGGAACTTGATCCGTTCATCAGTATCAAGGAGGGTAACTCTGTAGAAGTTCTTGGTCAGGGTGCTGAATTTGCGGTAACTGTTCAGGCAAATACGTCATTCGAGACCAAGATTGATGCGGATTGGATCCAGCTCCTTCCTTCTACAACTGCAAAGGTTGAGTGGACGCCTCTTAAATTCAAGGCTGCCGCTAACCTTACGGGTGTTGCCAGAACTGGTACAGTACGTTTTGTGAAAGGTACTATCGAGTCTGTCCTTACTGTAAAACAGGATAAGTTCGAGCCTTCTATCAAGGTTTCTTGCCCAGGTGTAAATACTATCGCTGGTATCGGTGAGACCAGAAAGGTTACTATAGTTGCGAATATCCCATTCAAGGTGTCAGCTCCTTCATGGGTTAAGTTCCCGACAACTGAGGCAACTGCCGGCACTTATTCTCTCGATATTCCATTCGAGGCAAATGCTGGAAGTGCAAGATCTGGTGATGTGGTTCTGTCAAATGACGAGTACTCTTATTCTGTGAAACTTCCGGTTGCTCAGGCCGAGTCTAATGTTGTGTTCTTTGACGACTTCGGGTGGCTCCAGCCTGTTCTGGACTACTATAGTACTGCCACAGGAAACAAGATAGGTGATACCATCGGAAAGAGCAAGGACGACAATGCTGTGAATATTTATGGCAAGGACCTTAAGTCTGTTGCTCCGGATGCGTTGAAACTTGCAGGATATGAAGATATGAATCCTGGTCTTGAACTTATTTATCTCCAGGATAAGTATTTGAAGTTCAGTAAGACTGGCGGAAAAAATACTTCTATCAGACTGCCTAATCTCGCTGTTACATCGGCTACTGATGTTACTATGGACTTCGACCATGCTGCTATGGTGCAGGGAAGTGGCACTGTCGATGACTCTAAGGTGGTTATCGTGATTGAGGGTGATGGTGAGTTTGAGAATGGTACGAAGTGCAGTGATATCCTTGAAATCGATCAGCCTAAAGGCAAATATAACTGGTCTCACTCTTCAGTTAAGATTAAAGGTGTCAATGCCAATACTCGCCTTGTTGTAGTGATGTACCGTGTCGTAATGGCGAAGGATGAGAGCGGTGTTTACAAGTATACAGGTAAATACAATTACAAGGTCAGCGGTGCAGGTCGTATCTTCCTCGACAACATCAAGATTACCAAATAATCTTTGACCGAATACAAATAATTGCTTCCGGGCGATCCTCCATCGGGTCACCCGGAAGTTTCCATATGTGGCAACCTTTTTATATTCTGCAAAATTATTGCTAAATTTGCAGACTGTACTTAAAACCAGAAAAATGGCGAATTATACAATAGTTGAAGTCGTCGGGAGAAGAATGCTGAAGAAGTTCATCAAGTTTCCTGACGAATTGTACAAGGATTGTGAGCAATACGTTCCGGCTCTTCATTCTGATCAGGTGTTCAGCCTGACGAAAGATCCTGCGTTGGATTATTGCAAGCACAAGTTGTGGCTGGCGTTCGACGGAAAGAAAATCGTGGGGCGCATATGCGCTATGATAAATCCGCGTTACAATGAATTGTATGACAAGAAAAGAGCGCGTTTCGGATGGTTTGACACGATCAATGACATTGACGTCGCCCGTCTTCTGCTCGGAACGGCGGAAGCCTGGGCCCGCGAGAATGGCATGACCGAGGTGCACGGACCATTGTATTACAATACTTTGGGAAAGCAGGGCATGCTGGTCGAGGGCTTTGAAAATATACCTCCGTTCAACTGTCTGTATAATTTCCCGTATTACAATGACTTGGTTACGGCTCTCGGGTACGAGAAGGAGTGTGACTGGCTTCAGTACAAGATGAATGCCTCACAGGGTGTTCAGGACAAGGTGAGCAGAATTGCTGGAATGCTCAAGGAAAGGTATAACCTCCACGACGGCAAAATCGACAACCTGAAGAAGGACAAGAAGATGGTGGACTATTTCTTCAAGGTTTACAATGAGAGCTTTGCTGCGGCGGTCTATAATTTCATTCCGTTCACGCAGAAGGAAATCGACCACGAGGCTAAAGTGTCAATGCCGTTCATTTCTGACAAGGTGAGCAGTATTGTCCTGGATGAGAACAATGAACTTGTGGCTTTCGGAATCGCGTTCCCGACCATCTCGAAGGCGTTGCAGAAGGCGAAAGGCCGCCTGTTCCCATTCGGCTGGTTCCACCTGCTCAAGGCAATGCACAATTATGAATGTGTGGACCTTATGCTCAACGGGGCAGTGCCGCAGTGGCAGAACAAGGGTGTAAGCTCCATCTACCATTGCTCGATGGCTGAAAAGTACAAGAAAGTCGGGACAATGTGGGCGATTTCCAATCCTCAGATTGAGACGAACAGTGCTGTGAACGTCTGGGGCAAGTACGAACATGAGCTTTACATGCGCAGACGTTGCTATGTCAAAGCGCTGTAAACCAATGTGGTTGATGGTTTAATACGAAATAGAAGACAACAATATATGGCAGAGAAGAATACATTGCTGGAAAAGGTCCTGAGCCTTCAGGACAAATTCATTTCTCTTCAGGAACAGCTTTCGGATCCGGCTGTGATGTCGGACATGAAGAAATATGTTCAGCTGAACAAGGATTACAAGGAACTGGAGCCTATCATCAAGGCCGGACAGGAATACAAGAGAATGGTGGATGAACTCGCTTCCGCCAAGGATATCATGGCCAATGAGAAGGATGACGACCTCAAGGAGATGGCAAGAGAGGAAATTGCCGAGATTGAGCCGAAACTTCCTGACATGGAACAGAACATCAAACTGCTTCTCATTCCTTCGGATCCTGATGACAGCAAGAATGCGATGGTCGAAATCCGTGGCGGTACAGGTGGCGATGAGGCTGCCATATTCGCAGGTGACTTGTTCAGGATGTATTCGAAGTTTGCTGAGCGCAAGGGCTGGAAGCTCGAGGTTTCGGACCAGGCTCCGGGCACTTCAGGCGGTTTCAAGCAGATTGTGTTCAAGCTTTCGTGCGCTGACGGTGTTTACGGGACAATGAAATACGAGTCCGGTGTGCATCGTGTGCAGAGGGTGCCTCAGACGGAGACTCAGGGACGTATCCAGACTTCTGCCGCATCTGTGGCTGTCTTCCCGGAGGCTGACGAGTTCGACATTGACTTGGATATGAATGATATCCGCAAGGATACCTTCTGTTCTTCAGGTCCTGGAGGACAGGGTGTGAACACGACGTATTCTGCTGTCCGACTGACACATATCCCGTCAGGAATTGTGGTCCAATGTCAGGAGGAGCGTTCGCAGCTCAAGAACTTCGACAGGGCATTGGAAGAGCTCCGTACCCGTCTGTACAATATGGAGCACCAGAAGTATCTGGACGGTATCGCAGCCAAGCGTAAGACGATGGTATCGACGGGCGACCGTTCTGCCAAGATCAGAACGTACAATTATCCACAGTCCCGCGTCACCGACCACCGTATCAACTGGTCAATGTACAATCTCCCGGCCTTCATGGACGGTGATATCCAGGAATGTATCGACCAGCTCCAGATAGCCGAGAACGCCGAACGCCTCAAAGCCGCCGGCGACGACGAATAAAATACTTATATGCGCGACGCCGACTTTTAGAAAGGTATAAAAAAGGTCGGCTTCGCCGAGTGTATTCTAGGAAACCACTTAAAAAACAAGAATAATGAACAAAAAAGTATCAGTAGTGTTCATGCTGATGGCCATACTCTTTTCAGTATGCCTCATCGCATCCAACCTCTTCGCTACCAAAGTATTCGCTATCGGTAGCATCACACTGCCGGGCGCAGTGATCATTTTCCCTATTTCTTACATCCTCAACGACTGCTTTGCAGAAGTCTGGGGCTATCGTAAGGCCAGACTCGTAATCTGGACAGCCTTTGCCATGAACTTCTTCGTCGCATTGGTCGGTCAGATCGTCGCATGGCTGCCTGCCGCTTCCTTCTGGGACGGCGGAGAGCATTTCAATTACGTCTTCAGCATGGCCCCGCGAGTAGCTTTCGCCTCATTGCTCGCCTTCCTTGCCGGCTCCACGATGAATGCATTCGTGATGAGCAAGATGAAGATAGCATCCAAAGGCAAGGGCTTCTCAGTCAGGGCAATACTCTCCTCCATAGCAGGTGAAGGCCTTGATTCATTGATCTTCATGCCGATAGTCTTCTGGGGCGCCGACATCAAGTCATTGGCAGCAATGATGCTGGCGCAGGTCTCATTCAAAGTATGTTACGAGATAGTCATACTTCCTGTGACCGTGCAGGTTGTCAAAGCCCTCAAGCGCTACGAAGGAATCGACACATTCGACGAAAACATTTCATACAATCCGTTTAAGATTGCAGACATCTGATATTATGAACAATAACGAAAGAGAACACGAAGGTCTCAAGTCACTTGGCCGCAAGACCGAATACAGAATGGACTACGCACCGGAGGTACTGGAGACATTCGAAAACAAGCACCAGGGCAATGACTACTGGGTGCGTTTCAACTGCCCGGAGTTCACCACCCTATGTCCGATTACAGGACAGCCGGACTTCGCGGAGCTCCGCATCAGCTATATCCCTGACGTCAAGATGGTCGAGAGCAAGAGCCTCAAGCTCTATCTTTTCAGCTTCAGAAACCACGGAGACTTTCACGAGGACTGCGTAAACATCATCATGAAGGACCTCATCAAACTGATGGATCCCAAATACATCGAGGTTACAGGCCTCTTCACCCCACGTGGCGGCATCTCCATCTACCCCTACGCCAACTACGGCCGTCCGGACACCAAGTACGAGAAACTGGCCGAACAGCGTTTCGCCACACACGAATAGTTGCGCACCCCGTAAAGTATTAAGTATCAATAATATAGCCATTTTCAGAGTTGCCAAAATCCCAACTCTGAAAATGGCTTAATTGTTGATATTAAGTGAGTTACGCGATGCGCCCGCCGTTATAAGCCTGCTTCTGGTATATAATACTCAGTACTTACTTGTAAGAGCAGAGTAAGGTGATAGGGTAGTGGTCGGAAATGTACTTCACGCCATAATCCTCTGTGGCAATGTGATATCTGTCGGCATTGACATTGCCCACGAAGAAGATGTGGTCAATCACTGACTGTTTCGTCTCGCCGAAACCATTGAAAGTCCTTCCGCTTTCAGTCTTCTTCGCCAATGTCCTGGCATCTCCCATCGCAGCTCTGACCGGCGCAAGTTCAGTAGAATTCAGCGTACAGTTGAAATCCGCAACGAGGAAAATCGGAACGGAACTCTTCGACAGATCTGCAATCCCCGTAAGCTCCTTGATCTTTGAGATTGTCAATGCACTTGACTTCGTCCTGGCTTCCACGCTGATGTGGTCGAAATGAGTGGCGAAGAACCAGACAATCTGATTGTCATGAAGCTTGTCCGCAACTTTCGTCCATACCACGACCCTGCGTTTTGCACTGTTCCATGAAGAATATGTGCCGTCTTCATTCTTTTCAGGAAGCTTGTCCGGCGTATCTGCAAGCCAGAAAAATCCCTTGTCCTTCAGCTCGAAGCGGCCTTTCTTGTAAAGGATTCCGATACCTTCGCCTGAGCCGCTGCTGATGCCCTTTCCGGTATCACGGTCAATGTCATAATATCCGTAAGTGCCAGATAGTTTGTATGCAAAATCCTGAGACTGAGTGGCTTTGACCTCCTGCAGACCGAGAAAGTCCGGACTGGTGGTTTCAATGAACTTGAACACGGCATCCTTCCTCACAGACCACGGATAGGTATCCGTAGTATTGAAGTATCTGATATTGAAAGAGCCTGCAAGCAAGGTCTTTCCGTTCCCTTCAGGAATTACTTCCTCCTCCTGGCCTTTGTCATTTTTGACATAATGCCGCTCAGGCTCAGCCTTGCAGGCTGAAAAAGCAAGCAAGGCTGAAAGAGCGATCAATGAAATTCTGTATTTCATAAATTCTTGGACAATAATATATTAGTATAACACACAAGTCTTTGACGGATTTCCGCCGAGCTGCGACCAGCCGGCAGCATGACTCGTCGCCGAGCCCTTGACAGCGAACAATGTCGGTTTCCCGTCTTTCATGCCGGTACAGTAGATGGTTCCGTCAATGCTGATGGTAGGGGATGACCTCATATCTGTAGCGAGCTGGATTTCAGCCACTTTATTGCCATCTACAGGCGAGAGTTTCACGAGTTTGCCGAGAACGTAGTCATTGTAATAGACGTAATTCTCATTGTCAACAGCCGCAGAACCTGCGATATCGCCGTCAGCAAATGATTCCCACTTCAACTGACCGTCAGGACTTACGGCAGTAACCCTTGCCTTGTCATTACCATTGACACCTGTAGTTACATAAATTGTTCCATCCGCACCGCAGACGACACCCTGGGCATTGTATCTGGCAAGTTTACCGTTGATTGGAGTAACCCAGTCAGGCTCGAATGGGGTGGTGTCGTCCTTTACATACTTGTTGGTGTCATAGCAGTAGAGGACGCTGCTTGAACTCACTCTGTTGGTCCTGTTGGTATAGAGTATATATACCTTTCCGTCAGCTGACGTGGCCATCTGGCCGGAGTCGCCGGTCTCCAGAGTCTTGCTGTTGTTATATCCGAGAGCCTTATTGTGCTGGTTGTTGGCATTGCCGTAATACTTCCATTTGCTGCCCTCGCGGAAATAGATTCTCGAACCGTACTTGTCGTTGCAGTGGGTGATGAAAGTACCGTTCTTGAAGCCGACAGAGCCACCATAGTTGCCCTGCTTTACCTCCAGTCTTTCAGCAAACGAGCCGTCAGCGATATTGAGGGCATGTCCGTTGTCCTGGCTTCCGTAAGCTTCCCAGATGGCCGGATAATCGGTCTTTGTCGGATTTGCCTTGGTGGTCAGGATGACCTGTCCGAGGTCCTCGAAAATAACCGGAATGACTGCGATGTACCGCGCATTTCCGTAGTCGAAATACCAGTTCTGTTTGCCGTTCGGTGCGATAGAGTAAACGCCTGAACTGTAAGTGCCTACGACCTTCGCGTCCCTTTCGTTATATGCCAATGCGATATAGATGTTGCCCTTGGAATCCACTGAAGGCGTGCAGGAATTACCGTTCTTGGTGCCGTCCTTGCAGTACGGACTCGGGTTGTGCGCGGTGGCGTCGAATGTCCAGAGCGAGGCGCCGTCCTTGCTGAATGCTGCGAGATGATATCCTGATGAGAATGCATAGACAGTGTTTCCGTCCGGGCTCACAGCCGGAGACGAGAACTTGATATATGCCTCAGGGTCACTCTCGTAAGGCTTGGCCCAGAGCAATTCAAGACTATAGGCACTCTTGTCCACGTGAATCACCACGCTCTTGGTGGTCTTCTTCTTCATGTTGTCAGTAACCGTGAGGCTCACCTGTATGTCACCGAACTCCACGAAAGTGAATTTCGGGTTCTGCTCATTGACAGGAGTGGCTCCGAATTTCCATTCCCAGGCTACGATCGAGCCGTCAGGGTCGGAGGACTTGTCGGTGAACTGTACAGCATCTCCGGCACGGATTCCGCTTTCCGGACTCCAGCTGAAATCAGCGACCGGAGCCTTGTTCGTATCCTGGACTTTCACCTTTTTCACCTTGACGTCGGAAATGTTGTCCACGTCCGCCACCACGGTCAGCCTGATTTCATATTCGCCCGTCTTGTCGAAAGAAATGGGCTCCTGAGGCTGGTGTCCCCATACCTTATTGCCGTTCCACTCCCATTTGCTCGCCATCACGTATGCGTTCTCGGCATAAGACGTATTGGTGAGCTTGATGTCCTCATAGAGCTCATACACGTCCTTGTCCGTAGTGAAGTCAGCGTGTATCTTGACTTCATTCTTCTGACAGCCCGCCAGCATTGACAATGCCGCAGCTGCCGTCAATATCTTGTTCATTGTTTTCATTGCTCTGCTCCTTTATTTGTCCCATCCCGGATTCTGCTTCAGATTAGGATTCTTCTGAATGACGATTTCCGGAATCGGATAAATGTACATATTGTCGTTCCAGACACGGCTTATCTCATAATTGAGACGGTATCCGCCCTTGGTGTCATCAGCGAGTTTGACCACCTTCAGATTGGCGCCCGTGTACATGGCAATGCTCTTGTAAGGCCCGCTGTACTTGCTGTCCTCAGTCACGAAAACATCATTGGTACCGTCACCGTTGAGGTCGAGAGGCGTGTTGAGCGCAGGAATATAGATACCGTCCCAGGCCGCTGTCTCCCAGAGCTTTCCGCAAGCCCAGCGTTTCAGGTCATTGAGCCTGAGCCCTTCGAGTATCAATTCTATTTCGCGTTCGCGTCTGACTTCAAGTATAACCGGATCGGTCACGCCGGTGTAGATGGACATCATATATGGGTCAGCCGTGGTCGGTTTCTTGTCCAGCCCGCCTGTGATGCCTGCTCTGCTGCGCAGTGCGCCGATTGTCTTCTCCCAGTCTGTATCGGTCAATGTCCCGAGTTCTGCCTTGGCCTCGGCATAGTTCAGAAGCACTTCCGCATAGCGTGCAATAGGGACATCATTGTAGTTGGTCCTTCCGCCGTCGAACGAGATGTCGTCCATTACGTACTTGGTGAACTGATAGCCGGTAAGCGAATGGCCTGTCATATTGGCCGGAGTCGGAACGAATACGCCTTCCTTGTCCTTGCAGGTGTAGTCGGCACCCCTGATGGTCTGGTTCAGGCGGTAGTCTCTTCCTGAGGTCTCCTCTGCAAATGTCTTGTAGGTGTCGCCCTTCTTGTCATTGTACGGAGTGCCGTCCAGATTCAGATATGTCTTCGCAAACGAGTGAGTCATGCACAGGTGCGGACCATATGTGGACGAATTGTAGTACCAGTTTGCCTCACCGAGCTGAAGAACAGGATCGAGCGCAAGGGAGAGCATGACTTCCTGAGAAACGGCATTGTCACTGATGAAAAGCTCACGATAGGAGCCGCGTCCATTCGCATAAGGAGTTCCTGTGTATAGTCTGTAAGGGCCTTTTTCAATGATTTCCTGAGCGGCGTCGGCGGCCTGGCGGTAAAGCTCTTCCGCAGTGATCTTGCAGTCCTTCAGGTATTCCTTTCCGAACTTGCTTCCAGTGGCGTGATACTTTCTGAAAGAGGCTTCGAAAAGGCAGACCCTTGATTTGAAGAACAATGCAGTCCACCTGTTCACTCTGTTGGAGTTAGGAGTTATCTTGTCCTCGGTGATGTTCGCTGCAGCGAAGTCGAGATCCTCAATCATCTTGCTGATGATCACGTCACGGCTGTCCTGGGTCTTGTAGAGTTCAGGGCTGTCCGGCTCCAGAGGGATGTCGATCCACGGAACTGCCCCGTACTGCACGAGTTTGTTGAAATACAGGTAGGCTCTGAAAAGTCTGGCGATACCGCTGTAGTTGTTGCGGATCGGCTCGCTCACGTTGGATGAAGTGTTGTATTTGAGGAAATAGTTCACATTACGGATGCTGCTCCAGCTCCATGATGTGGATGTGTTGGTAGTGTATGCGCCCACTTCATATGTGCCTGTGGCATTTTTGGCCGCATTGTCCATAGTGATGTTCTGCTTGTGGGCATTGTCATAGTCCGGAAGGTACTCGTAGAACCCATTGGTATAGGTCAGAAGACCGGTTTCCGAACCGAAAATCATGTCTCTGCCGGCTTTGGCTTTCGGCTGTTCAGCCAAGTCGCAGGAAACGACAAGGACTGAGGCGGAAAGAATCAGCGCTATAATATTGTTTTTCATAATCTTGCCTGATTAAAATGTAAGATTGATACCGAAACTGTAGGAACGCATTGTCGGATAGTTGTATCCGTCTCCGGTGGTGTCCAGAACAGAGTCGGTTCCGTAAATGTTGGCGGTAACGTCAATGTCCCTCGTGTGTCTGTACATCGGTGACCATGTCCAGAGGTTCTCTCCTGAGAAGAATACGCTTATCTTCTTCATCTTGATGGCCTTTGTCCATTTTTCCGGAAGTGTATATCCGACCTGGACATTCTTGAGTCTGATATAGGAAACATCCATCAGATATCTTGTATTGGCATTGTTGGTTCCCTTGTAGAAAGGAGCGTAGTAGCCGGTGTATCTCGGGAGATATGCATCAGGGTTGTCTTCTGTCCAGTAGTTTCCTACATGCCACTTAGGCATCTGGCCGTAAGGACGGTTATACTGTCCCCAGAGGGTCGAGGACTCGTTTGAAGGGTACCAGTCCTGCTTGCCCACGCCCTGGAAGAATGCGCTGAGCGTGATGCCGTTCCATTCGAAATCGAAACCGAAGCTGTAGATGTATCTCGGCTCTGCATTACCGATGATCTTGCGGTCACCCGGATCATCTACCGTGTTCTGTCCTCTGTCAATGTAGCCGTTGCCGTTGAGGTCTTCAAACTTGATGTCACCAGGGTAGAGCTTGTAGGTTTTGGAAGTCTGCATGAGCGGGTTGTAGTACTTCTGTCCTGCCTCACGTGCCTTGGCTTCTGCAACATCGATTTCTGCCTGGTTCTGCCAGAGCCCGTTGGAAACGAAGCCCCAGATTTCACCTATGCGCATTCCTTCATAATAATTGGTGTTGAGTGAAGAAGTCGAAAGCGACTTGGTGGCATTGTTGAACTTGTCAATGGTAGAAACATAGTCTGCAAGCGATGCCCTGACTGAGTAGTTGAACGGCTTGCCTGCAAGGTTGAAACTGTCATTCCATTTGATGATGAACTCGTAACCGTTTGTGGTCATCTCCGCGAAGTTGCCCTTAGGCGAACTTGCGCCGAACACGTCCGGCAGAGTAGGTCCGACAGTGTACATGTTCAATGTCTTTCGGCTGTACCAGTCTCCGTTGAAAGAGAGCCTTCCGCTGAGGAAACTCATGTCCAGACCGACGTCCAGAGTCTGTGCGGTTTCCCAGGTCAATGACTCAGGGATAGGTGACGGAGCGCTTGTGTAACGTACCTTGCTTCCGTTGATGATACGTCCGTTGCTGAAGGAGAAGGTCTCGTCATAAGCGTAGTTGCCCACGTTGCTGTTTCCGAGCGAGCCGTATGATGCTCTGACTTTCAGGTTCGTGACAGCGTTTTTGCTGACCTTGAACCAAGGCTCTTCAGTGATTCTCCAGCCGACTGATACTGACGGGAAGAAAGCCCAACGCTGTTTCTTAGGGAATTTGGAACTTCCGTCGTAACGTCCGTTCAATTCGATGAGATATCTGTCGTCAAAAGAGTAGTTCAATCGGGCGAAAGCTCCTGCTGTGCGCCATTTGTACCAGTCACCTGTGACGCTCTTGTTATCGATGCCCATCGCGAGATTTATGTTCTCCACGTCAGGTGTCAGGAGGTCGTCATTGTATGCGTAGGTCTGTTTGTAGTACTGCTGTTCGTAGTTGTAGCCGACCAGTGCCTTGAAATAATGTTTCCCGGCGAAGGTGTCCTCATATTCCACGAACTCATTGGTAGAGAGATAGCCGTAGTTCCTGAGGGTCTCGCTCAAGTAGGATTGTGTTCCGGAAATGGTCTCCACCTGTCCTTCATATCTGGAGAATTCGCTTTTCACTTTCTTTACCGTGGTATTGAAATCGTGGTTGCGGTAGGTGAAATCTGCATTGACACGAAGCTTGTCCTCGAAGAATTTGGCCTGTGCGGTGAACGTGGTCTTGAGCTGTCTCTTGAGGTATGTCCTGTTGCTGTGTCCGTAGAGGAAATCGCCGACAGAATATACTGCGGAGTGGGTCATGGTGCCGTCAGGGTTCCAGATCGGCGAGCAAGGGTGGCCTTCGTCCGCTATGTTTCTCCAGATGTTTCCGCTGCCTTCAGAGTAGGTCTGAGGCATGATGTATTTGGTCCATGAGACGTCTGTGTTGTTGGAAATCTTCAGCCACGGCGTGATCTTGTATCCCATCTTCATGCGGCTGTTCAGGATCTTGTAGGTTTCCGGGTTAGTCTGTGAGTCGAAGATACCGTTGTTGTCATAATATCTTCCGGAAACGTAGTAGTCGAACTTGTCGTCAGAACCTGAGACTGACAGATTATGGGTCTGGCTGAACAGGTGGTCTTTGTAGATCATTCCTATATAGTCCGTTCCCTTAGGGTAGTACAGCCATCGTCCTGCGGTTCCGATGCTTCCGTCGCTTACCAGGACTTCGTAGTTCTCGGCCTCTGCTCTCTTCTTGTATTCTGCGAGCCAGGCGGTGGAGAACTCCATGGTCTTGTTGATTCCTGATGGATTGGAGAAGTTGTAGTTGTAATACGACTTGTAGAAATGGTCTGCCCAAGTGTAACCGTCTGATACGAAATCAGGTATCGAGGTAGGCTGCTCCACTGTGAAGTTCGCCTGGTAAGAAATCGTCGGCTTGCCTTTGGTAGCGCTCTTGGTGGTGATGAGTACCACTCCGTAAGGTGCGCGCGAACCGTAGATGGATGATGAGGCCGCGTCTTTCAGTACAGAGACCGACTCGATGTCGTTAGGGTTGAGAAGGCTCGGGTCGCCCTCCACGCCGTCGATAAGTACGAGAGCGCTTCCGCCCTGGCCGATGGATGTGGTACCTCGGATGTTGTAGGAAGGAGAACTGTTAGGCCTTCCGTCGGTGAACTTGAGGTTGAGGTTAGGTACCTGTCCCTGAAGCATTTGGGTGATGTTGGCATTGGCCCTGCCCTCGAATGTCTCGGATCCGACCTGATCCACGGCTCCCGTGAGGTTGGCCTTTTTCTGCGTGCCGTAACCCACGACCACGATTTCGTTCAATGCGAGCGAGTCGTCTTTGAGCAACGCATTGAGTGAAGTCTTTCCGTTTACGTGGAGTTCAACGTCCTGATACCCTACGAAGGATACGACCAGTGTCGCGTCCGCAGGTACATTGGAGAGTGTGGCAGTACCGTCCGGGCCGGTAATCTGTCCGTTTGTAGTCCCTTTTACGAGTACGCTTGCTCCCGGCATAGCGCCCGTCTTGTCCGTGACCTTAACTGTCACAGTCAAGTCCTTGCCGATTGGGGCCTGTCCTTGCGCGAACGATATCGTCACGCATGAAGTCAGAGTCGCAATCGTCAGCAATAGTCTGGATAATAGGCTCATAATGTTATTGGATTAGTGTGATGATCAGAATGTCAGTTCAGTGCTATTGGTGTATATGTTGTCCTGTATCGTTTTAACCGATTACAAATATATGATTTTTTTTGCTTTCATTATCAATAAATTAAAAAATCTCACAACCCGAAAAACCCGGATTGTGAGACTTCCATAAGTTATGATATCTGATTATTCCTTCGGTATCAGCGCGAAAGTGAGTTCACCCTTGCAGCAGAGCTTGCCTCCGACTTCAAGTTTGGCGCTGCAGAAATACAGAGAGCCTCTCTTTTCTATCAGCCTCGCCGTGATTTCGCATACGTCACCAGGCTTTACAGGATTCTTGAATCTGACCTTGTCAAGTCCGGCATACAGCGTAAGATGACCAGGAATATCGTCCTTTACAAGTATGGCGCAGCTCTGAGCCATGATCTCGCACTGAATTACACCAGGGACAATCGGATTGCCCGGAAAATGTCCTCTTGTGAAGAACTCGTCTTCCTTGATGGTGTATTTGCAATGGGCAATATTGTTTTCGTCCACTACGGCCTCATCTATGAGGAGCATCGGCTCCCTGTGGGGCAGGAACTTTTTAATATCTTCCTTGTTCATTATAAATTTAGGTTTTAGTCGTCTGTTTTTAGTCCTCGTACTTTCTGAATGCCACACATGCATCGTGTCCGCCGAACCCGAAAGAGTCGGAGATACCGATGGTGAGGTCAGTCTTGACAGCCGTGTTCGGCGTGTAGTCGAGATCGCATTCAGGGTCAGGAGTATCGAGATTGATGGTAGGAGGTACAATACCATTGATCAGAGCCAGGACGGTAGTGATGGCCTCTGCAGCTCCGGCTGCTCCGAACATGTGTCCCGTCATTGACTTGATGGAACTGATGTGAGCCTTGTATGCATAGTCGCCGAGCGCTACTTTGTATGCCTTGGTCTCAGCCACATCGTTCAGTTTGGTTCCGGTGCCATGGGCATTGATGTACATATTGTCCTTCTCCTTGTCGAAGCCGGCTTCCTCCAATGCGAGTTCGATACATTTTGCCTGAGTGGTTCCGTCCGGTCTCGGTGCGGTAGGGTGGTAAGCGTCGCAAGTGTTGCCGTAGCCGACCATCTCAGCGATGATGTGGGCACCGCGCTTCTTGGCGTGCCCGAGTTCCTCAAGAACCAGGATTCCTGCACCGTCACCCATTACGAAACCTCCACGGTTGCCGTTGAACGGAAGAGATGCGTATTTAGGGTCTTCAGCACGGGAAAGTGCCTTTGCATTGGCAAAACCGGCGATTCCGAGAGGAATTGTCGCATTCTCACAGCCTCCTGCGATGATGGCGTCAGCATAACCGTGGCGGATAGCCCTGAATGCCTCACCGATATTGTTCGTAGAAGTGGCGCAAGCTGTAACTACGTCGATACAAGGGCCTTCTGCGTGATGTTTTGTCGCAATGTGGCCTGCTGCAATGTTGGAAATCATCGTCGGGATGAAGAGCGGGGAAACCCACTGTCCAGACGGGTCGTCGATCATCTTCGCAGTCTCTCTGTACTGAATTTCGAATCCGCCGATGCCTGAGCCTACATAGACTCCGAGTCTGAACGGATCAATGTTCTTGCCTTCGCCTTCTGTCACCAGACCAGCCTGCTGCATTGCCTGATAAGCTGCTGCCACGCCGAACTGTGTGAAGAGGTCCTGTTTTCTGATGAACGGCTTGTCCATACCGTATTCTTCCGGATGGAAATTCTTGACCTTGCCGGCGATTTTCACCGGAAGATTTTCAGTCGGGAATTCTTCTATATAGTCGATTCCGCATACTCCGTTCACAAGGTTGTTCCAGAATGTGTTTACATCATTTCCAATCGGGGAAACGACGCCCATACCTGTTATTACTACTCTTTTTGTCATATCTGTTGTTTTATTTTACAAGCGACGGGGCGTTTTTCAGAAGCTTCTCAGCTCCGCCCATAATATCTTCCACGATATCCTTGGCGCTTTCTTTTTTATGAATCATTCCGGCAACTTCCCCGGCGAGGTAGCTGCCCATATTGTCTCCGTCAAATACTGCCTTGCGCATTGCTCCCTTGCCGAAATCGAGAACTTCCTCCTTCGGAACGGCAGGGTCGTACTCCATCTTGAAGAACTTCTTGGAGAACGGAGTCTTGAGGCAGCGCACAGCATCACCCATTGACTTTCCTGTAACCATTGTGCTCACGTCGGAAGCCTTCAGAAGCTTCTCCTTGTAGTTTTCATGGATGAGGCACTCGTCAGCGATGAGGAAACGGGTTCCGACCTGCACGCCCACAGCCCCGAGCATAAATGCCGCAGCCGCACCGCGTCCGTCGAAAATTCCGCCAGCCGCAAGTACCGGAATGTCAAGTGCGTCAATGACTTGAGGTACAAGGGCCATCGTGTGGTTGTCACCTACGTGGCCGCCTGATTCAGCCCCTTCAGCCACGACAGCCGTAGCGCCGAGTTCCTGCATCTTCAATGCATAGGCGACAGAAGCCACTACAGGAATGACCTTGATTCCTGCAGCCTTCCATTTTTCCATATATGCGGCAGGTGAACCTGCACCGGTAGTAAGGATTTTCACACCTTCTTCAATCACCATGTCGGCCACTTCCGCAGCGTTCGGTGCCGCAAGCATGATGTTTACTCCGAATGGTTTGTCTGTCAATGTTCTGCATTTTCTGATCTCTGCTCTGACAGCTTCAGTTCCGAAATTTATGGAAGAGATGAGACCGAGTCCACCTGCATTTGAAACTGCAGCGGCGAGATTTGCATCGGCAATCCATGCCATGCCTCCCTGGAATAATGGATATTTTATTCCGAGAATATCACAAATAGGACTTTTGATCATATTCTTGATAATTATAATGTTCTATCCTGCAAATATAGCAATTTTTACCATTCAAGTACCGCAACACCGGAGAGCAGGCCTGCACCAAACGCGCTGAAGACCAGAATATCTCCCTTTTGGAACATTCCGCGGCGGTTGCATTCGTCCAAAAGTATGGCGCAGGACGCGGAAGAAGAGTTTCCGTGGTCCGAAATGTTTACCGGGAATTTCTCATCCGGTTCTTCCAGATATTTCTTGATGGCATCGATAATCCTCTGGTTGGCCTGGTGCACCATATAGTAGTTCACCTGGCTCTTGCTCATTCCAAGTTCGGACAGCAGCGCTTCCACTTCTGTCGTGGATGCATTGACCGCAAACTTGAACACTTCCTTGCCCTTCATCTGCAGAGGTGCGCAGGTTTCTTCCTTGGTGACATATGGTGTCGGTTCGAGAACCCGCTTTTCCCAAATCTTGTCAGGAGCAGGCTGGGAATGCAGTCTGATGCCCTTGAGATTGTCTCCTTTGGTGAATACGGCAGCTCCGGCACCGTCGCCGAACAGTACGCAGGTCGCCCTGTCTTTCCAGTCAGTCATCCTGGTCGGCTCTTCTGCGCAGACGATGAGCACGTTCTCCGCCTTTCCGGCTTCAAACCTGCATTCGGCAATGTCCATCGCATAGATGAATCCGGGACACGCGCAATTTATGTCAATGCAGGGGCAGGTCAATCCGATTTTCTCAGAAATGATGCAGCTGAGCCCCGGTGTCATATACTCGTTCACGACATTGGAACAGATGAAATAATCTATATCCTCCGGTTTGAGGCCGGCCATTTCGAGAGCTTTGGATGCCGCCTCGGCTCCGAGGTCCTCCAGGTTCTCATCACTGATCACGTGCCTGCTTCTGATGCCGGTACGCGGAATTATCCACTCATCACTTGTGTCGAGGAACTCCGACAACATCGCATTGGTCACTTTCTTTTTCGGAAGTGCGCTTCCTGTTCCGATAAGTTTCATACTGTCTAAAATATTTCAGATTCGCTAATTTTATACCGGTGCAAAGATATTCCTTATTATCCCAATGCTGAAATGAATGTGGTGAACTGCCTGCTACGCAGCAGGATTTTGGCGAGATTCCAAAATAAGTGGTGAAATCCATGCTGAATTTTGTTGAAAATGCCGGACTTTGGAGAAATCTGAGGAATTTTGTACCTTTACAAGACGCAATAGAAAATGAAGTATGTCAGACAAATATAGATTGCCCGCTTATTTCAGGCAGAAATATCAGCTGATAGCTACAGTCACATTCACGGCCTTTTTCTCACTGGTCTTTATGCTGGTGAGTATTCCTTTTTCGCATAATGTGTGGTTTGAACTGGGTGCCTCGCAGGCTTTCCTGTTCACAGCCGCCTTTTTTGTAATCGGCCTCTTCGTCATAATTTTCAGCAAGCGCCTGATGTATGCGACAAGGATGCAGGATATGAATTATCTGGAGTATGTGCTCTGGAATTTGGCAGAAGTCGTGGTGATATGTCTGCTGTATGCGCTTTTTTCCGTAAAGGGAGATGACCTCGGCATCATTGAACTGGCAGATACGTCATTCGTGGACATATTCCTGAACGCATTCCTGTACTGTTTCGTGTCATTGATCATACCTTATATTATAGCGGGAATGTATTTCGCCATCATTGACAAGAACAATACTATCAGGCTTATGAACTATGCCAATGTGGTGTCCGATGAGCCGATTCTTCCGAAAGACGAGCAGAAAATCACATTGTTCGACAACAGCGGAGTCCTGAAACTGTCGCTCAAGCTTTCCAACCTCTATTATATAGAGTCGGATGACAATTACATCGTGGTATGGTACACCGACAGCAAGGGCGAAATGAAGAAATATATGCTCAGATGTCGCCTGAAGACGGTCGAGGAAAGTTTCAAGGGCAGCAGTCTCGTGCGTTGCCACAGGAAGTATATTGTCAATATGGACAAGGTCAAGGTCCTCCGTAAAGAGAAGGACGGCTATGAACTCGATCTGGACAATGATATGATTCCGCCGCTGACCATCACGAAAACGTATCTCGGCAATGTCCTGGGCCATATGAAAGTCCAGGAATCAGATGAATCCCAATCGTAGGTTATGAAGAAAGAGGCGTCAAGAGCGCTTCTTTCTGTTTTTCTTGTCAGTCCTGAGTCTGTATGTGCTTTCCACAAGCAGCTGGTCCGCAAGTATCCCACGTGCGGCGAGCACATCCAAGATGACGCATACGACAGGGAATACCACATTCAACTTGTATATCATTCTCGCGCTGTCATCGCCTGAACTCAGGTTCACGAAGAATTCTATGCAGAGCCAGATCTGAAGTCCGAGTGTTATCAATGCCACGAGAACGGTGGTCCTGTACTGGAACACTCTGATCTTGTATGTCGTCAGAGCCAATATGTCAAGCAGCAGGATGATGATGATGAGAACCGCATACGGAATGTATGTAAGATATTTGTACGTCTCCATCACCGTGCCGTCTCCTGCGACGGTTACAGCTTTGACACTGAATAACATAAAGGCCATCAATATCGTTGATACAGCAAGGTATAATGTTTGTATTCTCTGCCACATAATCTTGGTAGTTTGTTTTATTGAACTTTCATTCTGAATTCAGCCGCTGCGATAGCGGACTGCGAAGATAGGAAAATCACAATTAAAAAACTAACTTTGGGCTATGGAAAATGAAAGGGGAGTGGACAGATTGTCCCGATACATTATTTATAGTGCGGGCGCGGCATTGGCGCTTGCGGCCTGCTGGTATTTCAGGAGCGTATTGCTCTATATCGTGCTTGCTGCAGTGCTTTCTCTGCTGTCGAAACCGGTCATGAAGTTTCTGAGCGGCATCAGGATCAAAGGCAGGCAGCTTCCGCAATGGCTCGCGGCGGTCCTGTCTCTGTGTCTGATTATGCTGGTGTTCCTGTTCATCTTTGTCCAGGTCATCCCTATCGTGGTCAGCATTGTGCAGAAAATCACGGTGAACCTTTCTGCTTCGGACTATTCGTTGCCGGTGGCGGCGTTCACTTCGTTCGTCGATGGGACAAATGCCTGGCTGATATCGCATCTCCCTCAGTTGGGACCGGATTTCAGAGTGGAGAATTCCATCGGAAAGTTCATCAGCAGCGTGTTTGACCTGAACACCATCCCGGGCCTGATAGAATCGGTGGCCTCCGTATTCGTATCCATCGGCGTGGCCATTTTCTCTGTCGTGTTCATTTCATTCTTTTTTACTAAAGATCCTATGTTGTTCAGAAAAATTGTCGGATCAATGGTGCCTGACAGCATCGAGTCCAAAGTGATAGACGCCATCGGTGATATCGAACATCTACTGTCGAGATATTTCGTCGGGCTGCTGATAGAGGTGCTCGGCGTAGCTCTGCTTAACTTCCTGGGCCTCTGGGCATTTGCCCGCATCGGCTTGAATGCAGCAGTCGGTATCGCGTTCATAACCGGTATAATGAATATAATTCCTTATGTGGGACCGCTCGTAGGCACTGTGCTCGGAACGATACTCGCCACGGTGCTGAAATTCAGCGCTGTCGGTGTGGAGGTGCATTTCTGGGCGTTCATAGCATTGCTCCTGGCAATCTTCATCGTGACTCAGCTGGTGGACAATTTCCTTTTCCAGCCGCTGATATATTCCACCAGCATCAAGGCGAGTCCTCTGGAGATTTTCATCGTGCTCCTTATTGCCGGCAACTTGGCTGGTGTCTTCGGAATGCTCGTGGCGATTCCGGCCTACACGGTCGCGAGGGTTATCGCCGTCCATTTCTTCTCCAACGTGAAAGCGATAAAACGGCTGGTCGGTGACAGTAGTAAGTAATTCAATAATACGTAATACGAAATATGAAAAAGTCGATTGTAAGAATAATCTTTATTGCATTGGTGCTTGCTTCAGTGTCAATGCCTCTTTCCGCAAGGTCAAACAAATGGACGGTTTCCGGAGTGGAGTTGGCTTCGCCTGCTGCCACATATAAATTCGCCGGCCGGGATACCTGTGATCTGTTCCTGGATTTCTATCCTGCTTCTAAAGGCAGTTATACGGAGATTGACGGCAAACAGAAGCCGGCCATCATCTTTGCTTTCGGTGGCGGATTCGTTGCCGGACACAGAGACAAGCCTCATTACCAGCAGTGGATCAAACTCCTGAATGACAATGGCTATCCGGTATTTTCCATTGATTACCGTCTCGGCCTGAAGGGTGTCAATGCCAAGGGTGTCAAGATGATAGGCGCTGTCAGAAGGGCAGTCGAGATAGGTGTTGAGGATATGTTCTCAGCTACATCCTTCATTGTGAAAAATGCTGACAAGTTCGGTGTCAGTCCCGACAACCTGGTGCTTTCCGGTTCTTCCGCAGGTGCGATAATCGCTCTCCAGACAGAGTACGAATTGTGCAACCATTCCTCTCTTGCTTCCGAAATGCCTGAAGGTTTCAAATATGCCGGCGTGATTTCATTTTCCGGAGCGATTTATTCCACACATGGCAAGGTGAAATATGCCGATGCTCCTGCCCCTCAGCTTCTTCTGCACGGAACCAAGGACAGGGTCGTGACCTACAAGTCTATCCAGCTGTTCAATATAGGTCTCTTCGGTTCTTCCAAAATAGCCAAGAGGCTGGATGCCAAGGGTTATCCTTATACCATCGTGCGCTACAAGGACCACACCCACGACATCGCAGACCTGATGTATCACACTTTCCCTGAGCAGCTCATATTTCTCGAGCAGTCAGTGATAAAGAAAACCGGCCGCAGCGCCGACATCCGCATGGATGACCCATCAGTCCCGGTTGACAACACCCTCCGCACTCTCGGCGATTTGTACAAATGATCTACGCTCCCGTGAGAATCTACTGCATGTCCAGTCCTGAAAGACGATGTTGAACATTAGTAAGCGTCTCCGCGGTTACGTGTTGACGCGTTTTTAGCAGTTCCGTACTTTTGCCCATGGAAATGTCAAGAACAGATTAACATGGAAACATAAGAAACAGCTGATTCTGATACAGCGGGGCTGAACAATAAGTAGTTAGGCGCATCGCGTAACTCGCTGAATATCAACGATTAAGCCATTTTCAGAGTTACCAAAATTCCAACTCTGAAAATGGCTATATTATTGATGCTTAATGCTTTACAGGGTGCGCCAAAAATGTGCCGCGTAAGTTCGAATCAGGATTGATGCTGAAAATTACTCATAAAATATTTCCATTTGAAGGTAAATCCCTGCAAGGTTCTTCCCGAATCGTCCAACTGCAACAGTTGAAGCAGCCTCCATGGATAACTATGTCATTGGCATCCACCATTTCAATGCGTCCAGCATAATCGGGCATCAGGGATGAAATCTGCTTGAATGCCTGCTCATCCTCATCAATGCCGAATTTAGGAAGAATCAGCACTTGTTCCGTCTGAAGCCAGTTGATGTATGACCAGCTGTGTTTGTGTGGTTTGCGGGTGCTGAAGGACAGTTCTATGACCTTTTTGAAATTTGCATTCAGTATCCGGCGGAAACGCTTTGCCATGTCAGGGTCAAAATCTTTATAGTTCGTCATTAGCACCCGGTCATTGCCAATGTAGCGGCAAATACCGTCTGTGTGTCCGAATTCCTCATTTACATCCCACGGCAAGACAACCAACCTCGCGCCTATTGCATTCTGGATCTGATGTATTGATGAGGCAAGTTCGATTCCCGGATTCTCCTCGAAAAGTTTGCTCGTCATAATCACACGACCGTCAGCCTTGACCACGTTGCCGCCATCGAGGGTAAGCCACCGAAGGGAGTCTTCGCAAGGAAGTCCAGCATTCTTACAAATGGTTTTTCCGTCAGTGATGGACGCCTTATCCTTTGCGCTGTGCTGGAGGTAGTCTGGGTTATAGTTGTAGGCGACAAATCTGTTCGGCCCCACCTGCAGCGGCATATAGTCCCTGCACCAGATGTCATTGGTCCCTTCGAGAAGCGACCACGGAACATCATATTTATCAAGGACTTCTGTCAGTTCCCGGAACGCTATGGGGCAGCGCTCCCTAAGCAGGGCAGAAAAGAACACTCTGTTGCATTGGTCGTCTTGAATCATAATCAGGAAATTATTGCTTATTGTTTGTTGCTTTCAAAAGCAATGTCAACGCCATTATCATGGAGGAACCATTCGCCGGCACAGGTCTCTCGTTCATAAGCAATTTTTCTGGACTCGGATTCCGTTTTTCGAAGATAAAATTCTATTTCGACGAACCTATAAACATCATCACCGTTTCTTATTTCAAAGTTCTCAAATAAAGATTCAGCAAGATATTTGAAATAGGCGTCATAGTCAGTAATTTTTGACAAGGATTCAATGCTGAATGCCTTTTCCAGTTCGATGATAGTAGTAATCTTTTCCATAATATAATGATGTTGTTTCGTCAGCGAGAGCAAAGATAAGGTTTTAATTATGAAACTGTCAAACTGACTTCCCCCACCCGCTAATGCTGTGGCTGGACTCTCCACCTCGAAGTTAGTGATGCGGTAACCGCGGAGACGCTTACCGATTATCGGGCGGAACGGGTGTTGAGTCTCTTGCCGTTTTTGTCCCAAGTATAGATCCAGTTGCCGTTGCGGGAGGTGAATGTATTGCCGGCAACACCAATGACATCTCCTACACTGTTTGCGCTGAGGGTCTGGTACTTTTTCCCTGATTCGTTATACATACATACCCATGATCCGTCGCGTTCTACGCGAGAAATCTGGTGAAAGCTGGCCAATATCGCAAGGCTCAGAACCGCAATTGTCAAATACTTCATCATAGCGTCAGAAAGTTATTATGCATTATTTCCCTGTCAAGTGAAGGAATTTCAGCACTTGTTTTCTCGGAGGATTCAGAATTCCATAGATACGTAAGGTGATGGTCTTGATATCTTCATCGGTCAGATTGTCAATCGTCTGGCAATCTGAGTTGTACCCAAGTTGCTTCATGATATCAAGCATTTTTACGTATTTGGAATAATCCTCATAATCCTCGTTCAAATCATATTCGGAACCCTGAGTTGATTCGATGAGCGATAAGGCGCTTTCCCAATCACTGAAGCAGGATTTCATCGAATTATAGTTCAGGAAGTTGTATCTCGATACGATATAGTCGTGAATCTGCTGCAATTCGCTTTCTTCCAGATTGCCGAATAAGTTTTCCAGCATTGTGTAGTTCAAAGGCTGGTTGCAGGAACACCTATGCTCGATAAGGTCAATGCAATGCTTAAGTTTTTTACGACAGTGCCGCTTCATAATAACATCGGAGAATGGGTTTGGCCTGTCTTTATATGCCAATAGATTCCAGCGATATGTCAATGCGTTTCTGCACAATGATCCGGCTACCGGATTGTTGCAGATATATATGATGCAGCCGCGTAATTTTTTCAATGTGTCCTTCGCTGCCCACCCTGTCGGAGTGGTAAACAGTCTTCCGTTACGACCATACCTCAAATTGTATTGACGAGTAAATTCTTTTTTGAATTCTGCTATTGCCTTCAGTGTATGACTGCAACTCTTCACTTTAACAAGCAGATGGAAATGATTGAACATCAGGCAGAATGCGATCACATCCAGGTCATACTTCCTGACAATGCAGCTCAATGATGTCAGAAAAACAAGTTTGTCCTCTGTCCTATAAAAAATACCTTGTCCGTCAATGGCCTTGGAATAGAAATGAATCGGCACACCTGCCGGATAAACAGTCTTTGTCATGTGGTCTTCAATGTTTTAGTTTTCTTCGAATTTACAAAACTGCTCGCCATTGAGCAAATATTTTTTTGGTTACGGGGCTATTTGTGGATTCGGCGGCGTGGAGCGCCGATGGGTGGTGAATGTGGAGAGCCGGTGAACAGTGCGATTTGGAGAGTCGGTGAGTGGCGAGCGTGAAGATTTATCGTTTCTTTGGCAGTTTTCGCAAAGTTGATTCCTTGATTTATTCGGCCGCCTATTTCTCGGTCGTTCTCGTTTGCTTTTTTAGTATTGTTTGTCTGCTTCCCATTCTATAGCATGCACTGGACAGTTTGACAGTTTCTCATATATCGGAGAAGTCTGTGTTAAGTGATGTGATATATCTTGTGTTATGTAATGGTCTATGTCTTTTGTAATGGTCTATGTCTTTTGTTACGTAAAGAGTTTATGCTCAGTATTACGCAAAGGGTTTCCGTTTTTGTATTATGCAAAAGACCTACGTTCTGTGTTATGTGAAAGTTTACGTTCTGTGTTATGTGGAAGTTTACGTTCTGTGTTATGTGGAAGGCTATGTGATGATTAATGTGGTACAACGGGTGCATCGCTTAACTCTCTGAATATCAACGATTAAGCCATTTTCAGAGTTGGAATTTTGTCAACTCTGAAAATGGCTATGTTGTTGATGCTTAATACTTTACATGGTGCGCCTCGTGTATCGTCCTGCTCTTGTTTTGCCCGAAGAGCTTCTTGTTGCGATATCCGTCCCGTGCTCCGACAAGTTCACTGTGCCCCAGCATGCCTCGATCGTCCACTCTCCCTCGCTCTGACACGCCCGTAGAATGTCCATGCGCACCCAGAAGCCTCCCACGCCCTGACACGTCCAGTAAGCCTCAATCGTCCACTCTCCAACGCTCTGACACGTCAAGCACGTCCCGATCGTTCACGCGCACCTCCAAGCAGCTCGCGCAACAGGCGTGCGGGCTATTTGATGGCGGCCATCTTGCCTAAGGCGAGCTCAACCAGCTTTCTTACCTGTGGCTTGTAGTCCGGGTTGCTGTTCTTGAGGTATCTGTTGGCGATGGCGCAGCAGACAGTGCCGGCCTGATGACCAAGATGTGCGGCAAGACCTGCTACGGCAGAACTCTCCATCTCGAAGTTCGTGATGCGGTAATCGCCGAATCTGAACGACTCGAAAGTGTCGAGCATGTCAGGCATTGCCAATGGCAGTCTCACCACTCTTCCCTGAGGACCGTAGAAACCTTGAGCTGAGATAGTTACGCCTCTGACAGTGCAGTCTTTGAATGCCTCGATAAGCTTGTCGCCGGCCTTCACGAAATATGGAGAGCCGAGATAGCTGTTCCAGTGTGTGTGCACCTTGAACGCATCCTCCATTTCAGAAATATTGATCTTGTCCCTGTCGGCGTACCAGTTCAGCAGACCGTCGCAACCGACTGATATCTCGGAGAATATGAATGAGCCGATAGGAATGTCAGGCTGGATGGCGCCGCTCGTGCCGATTCGCAGCAGAGTAAGCGTCCTGTGCTCAGGCTTTACCTCACGGGTCTTGAAATCAACATTTGCCAATGCGTCAAGTTCCGTCAGGACAATGTCGATATTGTCAGTTCCGATACCGGTGGACAGCACCGTGATGCGCTCCCCGTGATATTTTCCTGTGATGGAAACAAACTCTCTGGACTCGTGCCTGAACTCCTTCTCCTCGAGGAATTCACCGACCATATCCACACGGCCGGGGTCGCCCACAAGAATCACCTTGTCGGCAAGCTCTTCAGGTTTCAGATGAATGTGAAACACTGAACCGTCATCATTGATTATAAGTTCTGATTCTGGTATTCTCATATCTTTATCGTTTTAATAGTTGAACAATGACCGCCCTTCGGCGGCGCTATAATCTGCTAATATACAAAAAAAGCCCGTTATCCAAAAATCCGCTGAGCCAGTTGTTGCAGAACGTAATCCGCTTATTGCAGAACGCAATCGGCTTATTCCAGAATGTAATCGGCCAGCTCTTCCGCAGACGACGCGATTTTCCACGGATGCCCGTTTTCCAGTTCCTCTCTTGAGCGGAAACCCCAAGTGACCCCCACAGTACGCACGGCAGCATTGGCCCCGGTCTGCATATCCACATCAGAATCACCGACATACACCACCTGGTCGAGCCCGATGCCGGGAACCTCCGCCATTATCTGATGCACGATTGCCGGGTCCGGTTTTATCGGCTGTCCCTCTCTCTGGCCCAGCACCTTGACGAACCGGAACTCGCTGAAAAAGTGACGGATAAGCTTCTCTGCGCCCTCCTGATATTTGTTCGAGGCCAATGCGGGGATGACTCCTGCCTCCGTAATCTTCTTCAGCATCCCGACAATGCCAGGGTATGGCTTGGTGCAGTCGCACATGTGCGCGTCGTAGTACGAGAGAAAATATGAAGCCATCTTCCGGATGTTCTCCTCATTGTCCTGCCCCTGCGGCACCGCGCCCCTGAACAGATTGTAGATGCCTCTGCCACAGAGCGTATAATAGTCATTGACAGGCCTTTCCGCGAAACCGCACTCCTTCAGCGCGAAGTTTGTGGCATTGCCGAGGTCCTCTACGGTGTCCAGCAAAGTCCCGTCCAGATCAAAAATAACAAGTTTTGTCATAATTTTACTTTTTGTTAGGCTGGCGTTCAGCCGCAGTCCCGTCTTTTTTTGCATTGAGACTTACTCTGATGCCAGTCAGTCCGTTTTTCTTGACGCCAAGCGCCCTGTCCGCGATAATGAATTCGGAAACAGGGTCTTCGATATATTTCACCACGGCACGTTTGAGCGGACGTGCTCCATAATTCGGATCGAAACCCTCTTCGGCAATGAACTTCTTGGCAGAAGGAGTGACATTGATCCGGTAGCCCGCCTCCTCGGCCCTTTTCTTCAAATCATTCAGTTCAATGTCGATAATCCTGAAAATGTCCTCCTTCTCCAGCTCGCGGAAGAAAATCTTCTCGTCCACGCGGTTGAGAAACTCCGGCGGGAACGCCTTCTTCACGGCCTTCTCCAATACCAGCTGCCTGTTTACGGAAACATTCCGTCCTATCGTGCTGAATCCCACGCCCTTGCCATATTCCTGGATGTCACGGCTGCCGACATTGGAAGTCATTATCACTATGGTATTTTTGAAACTTACGGTCCTTCCCTCACTGTCTGTCAGACGGCCGTCATCGAGCACCTGCAGCAGCAGATTGAATATGTCCGGGTGCGCTTTCTCGATTTCATCCAGCAGCACCACGCAATAAGGCTTCCTGCGCACCTTTTCGCTCAACTGTCCGCCTTCCTCATACCCCACATAGCCCGGAGGCGCGCCGATCAGTCTGGATACGGTGAACTTCTCCATATATTCACTCATGTCGATTCGCACCATATTGTCCTGAGAATCAAAAAGATACTCTGCAATGCACTTGGCAAGTTCCGTCTTTCCCACACCGGTAGGGCCGAAGAAGAGGAACGAACCGATAGGCCTGTCAGGGTCCTTCAGACCTGCACGGTTACGCTGGATGGCGCCGACAACCGTACCGATAGCCTCATCCTGTCCGATGATCCGGCTCTTCAGCCGTTCCTTCATTTTCAATATCCTGTGCCCCTCGGATTCGGCCACCTTATTTACAGGAATCCCGGTCATCTTGGATACCACAGTAGCTATATCCTCCTCATTGACAATGCCTTCGCTTCTCTTGGCGGACTTCTTCGCGGAACCGCAGCGCAGCCTTATCATTGACCCGGCCTCATCCATCGCATCGATAGCCTTGTCCGGCAGCTGCTGGTCCGGAATATATCTGTCAGTCAGCCTCACGCAAGCCTCAATCGCCTCATCGGTGTAGCGGATTCCGTGGTATTCCTCATAGTTCGGCTTCAAATGCTGGAGAATGGACACCGACTCTTTCAGGTCAGTAGGCTCCACGACGATTTTCTGGAAACGCCTGTCGAGCGCCCCGTCCTTCTCCACGATTTTGGTGAACTCGTCCATGGTCGTGGCGCCGATGCATTGGATTTCACCCCTTGCCAGCGCAGGCTTGAGCATATTGGCCGCATCAAGACTGCCCTGACCGCCTCCCGCACCGACAATCGTATGGAACTCGTCGATGAACAGGATAATGTCCGGGTCACTGCTTGCCGCCTTGATGATGGACTTCACACGCTGCTCGAAATCGCCGCGGTATTTGGTTCCCGCCACCACGGACGCGATATCCAATGAAATGATCCGCTTCTTCGCCAAAACACTTGATATAGAGCCTTCTGCAATCCTCAGGGCAATGCCTTCCACAATCGCGGACTTCCCGACGCCAGGCTCGCCGATGAGCATAGGATTGTTCTTCTTCCTCCTGCCGAGAATCTCGATCAGCCTCGAAATCTCCCGGTCTCGCCCCACCACAGGATCAAGCTTGCCTTCGGCCGCCGCTTTTGTCAGGTCAATGCCGAATTCACAGATGTCGTTTACGGGCTCCTTCTTCGGGGCCTGCTCAACATCATTGACCTCATCGCCGTCGTCACTGGTCTCGCTCTGTCTGTCCAACATCCCGTTCTTCGACATGTAGGTAAGGATGCGGCCATAGTCAATGCCGATATTCCTCAAGTAGGTCGAGCCGTAACAGCTTGTGGTCCTGCACAATGCGAGAAGCAGATGCTGAGGCGTGGCCTCTCTGCTCTTGAGTTTTGTGGACTCAAGTATAGTGATGCTCAGTATGTTCTGCGATGCCCTGGAGAACGTGATGTTCTCCATTTCCGAATAAGGAATCTGCTCATTGGTGAATATGCGGCTGTCAATGAACTTTTTCATCGAGTCCGTATCTGCCCCCAGACCTGTCAATGTCCTGCAGGCGGCATTGTCCGCATGCCGGATGATGCCCAGGAAAAGGTGGTCAGGGCCGATTCCGTAACTTCCGGTCCGGAGAGCCTCCTCTCTGGCGTACCCGATAATGGTGTTCAGTTCGTCCGATATTTTTATTTCCATCTGCATTTCTAAAATACTTCTTATGCAAAAATATATCCTTTATGCTGATAAACCAAAAAAATGGCCCTAAAGGGATGTTAGTATAAATTCAAGTTTGTTTCGGTGATAAAAATTTTGTAATTTTGTACGTTTTATAGAGTACAATGCGGAGAGCGTGGCATTATGTTCAAGAAGCATTGACAAGTAAGAAATTTTTGTAGAAAAAATGGATAATATGGAGGAGAATAAGAATTCTGTTGAACCGCAGGAAGAGGGAACAGGAATGAAGGGCATCATCGAAGAGGTGAACATTGATGAGGAGATGAGGTCTGCCTACATTGACTATTCAATGTCGGTAATTGTTTCCAGAGCGCTTCCTGACGCGAGAGACGGACTGAAACCTGTGCAGCGCCGTGTGCTGTTCGGAATGGAAGGACTGGGACTGGACTACTCAGGACAGACCAAGAAATCTGCGAGAATCGTCGGTGAGGTGCTCGGTAAGTTCCATCCGCATGGAGACTCAAGTGTCTATGACGCCATGGCCCGTTTGGCTCAGGACTGGAACCAGAGATATCCGCTTGTATTCGGTCAGGGTAACTTCGGTTCAATGGACGGTGACCCTGTCGCTGCAATGCGATATACCGAGGCGAAGCTCGAAAAATTGGCGAACGATGTCCTCGGCGATATGGAGAAGGACACAGTCGATTTCCAGCTGAACTTCGATGATACGATTCTGGAGCCTACGGTTCTGCCTACCAAGGCGCCGCTCCTGCTTTTGAACGGTTCCGCAGGTATCGCGGTAGGTATGGCTACCAACATGGCCCCTCACAACTTGGGCGAGTGCTGCGATGCCATCTGCGCATACATTGATAATCCTGACATTGACACTGACGGCCTGATGCACTACATCAAAGGTCCTGATTTCCCTACCGGAGGTATCATCCAGGGCATCCAGGGCATCAGGGAGGCTTATGAGACAGGCCGAGGAAGAGTGGTCATGCGCGCGAAAACGGAGATTGAAGTGGACAACAACGGCCGTGAGACCATCGTTGTCACCGAGATTCCTTACATGGTAAACAAGAAGGAGATGCTCGAGAGAATCGGCCAGATGGTCGATGACAAGAAAATCGAGGGCATTACCTATATGAATGACGAGACTTCCCGCGAAGGCGTGAGAGTGATTTTCAGAGTGAAACAGGGCGCCAATTCCAATGTCGTCCTGAACACGCTGTTCAAATACACTCCTCTCCAGTCAAGTTTCGCCATAAACAATGTGGCACTCGTCAAGGGCCGTCCAAGGACATTGAGCCTCAAGGATATAATAAAGGTGTTCGTGGACTTCAGGCACGAAGTCGTAGTCAGAAGGACCAAGTTCGACCTGGAAAAAGCCCAGAAGAGAGCCCATATCCTCGAAGGTCTCATCAAGGCCATCGACGTTATCGACGAGATCATCAGAATCATCAGGGCTTCCAAGACTGTCGATGAGGCCAAATCTACATTGATCAGCACATTTGCATTCTCCGATGCACAGGCGACAGCCATCGTGGAGATGAAGCTCCGTCAGCTCACCGGACTCGAAAGAGAGAAACTCCAGGCAGAGTACGACGAACTGGAGAAATTCATTGCGTGGTGCAATGACGTACTTGCAAATCCTGCAATGCAGATGGACATCATCAAGAGCGAAACCCAGGAACTCAAAGCCAAATACGGCGACAAGAGAAGGTCTGAAATCGTACCTAACGCGGAAGAGTTCAATCCTGAGGACTTCTATGCCGATGATGATGAGGTGATTACGATTTCCCACTTCGGATATATAAAGAGGACTCCGCTTGCAGAGTACAAGACACAGAACCGTGGAGGCGTAGGCATGAAGGGCAGCGCTACAAGGGATGAAGATTTCATCGAGCACCTGTACGTGGCCAATATGCACAGCACGATGCTCTTCTTCACTGAGCAGGGCAGATGCTTCTGGCTGAAGGTTTACGAAGTTCCAGAGGGCTCCCGTTCATCCAAGGGCCGCGCCATCCAGAACGTTCTCAGCATTCCGGATGACAAGATCAAGGCCATCATCAATGTACCTACATTGACGGACGAGGAGTATATCAACAATCACTACATCATTCTCGCGACCAAGGAGGGCATCATCAAGAAGACCTCTCTCGAAGCTTACTCGAGACCTCGCCAGAAAGGTGTCAATGCCGTCAATATCCGCGAGGGAGACGAGTTGCTCGAGGCTATCCTCACCGACGGCAAGTCGGAAGTGCTTATCGCCAGCCGTAACGGAAGATGCGTAAGATTCGATGAGTCAGATGCAAGACCTCTCGGCAGGACCGCTACCGGAGTGCGTGGCATCAATCTTGATGAGGATGACTATGTTATCGGTATGGTATGCTATGAACCTGAGGCTGAGGATGCTTCAGCGCATACGCTTCTTGTGATTGGCGAGAAAGGTCTTGGAAAGCGTACGGACTTCGAAGAGTACCGCAAGACGAGCCGTGGCAGCAAGGGTGTACGCACGATGAACATCACCGACAAGACAGGCAAACTGGTGGCTCTGAAGAATGTGACGGAAGAGAATGACCTGCTGATCATCACTCAGAGCGCGCTCATCATAAGGATGGCGGTTTCCGATATCAAACTTGCAGGACGTAACACCCAGGGTGTGAAACTTATAAACATCAGGGACAATGACTCCATCGCTTCCGTGTCAGTAGTTGCGAAGAGCGATGAGGAAGATGTTCCGGAACAGAATGAAGGACAGACCGGGGAGGGAAATGCTCCGGAGGCTGCACCGGAATCTGCTGAATAGTTGAATACTAACATTGAAAAAATATCAGATATGAAAAAAATTCTTCTCGCATTGGCGATGTTCGCCGCTATTCAGGTGGCTGATGCACAAGTAAAATCTGCTGCTGACGTCAAGAAGTCTGTAGAAGCTGCAGAAGCTGCAACACAGAATGTCAAGAAGGCTGTGAAGACAGCTACCTGGCTGAAGCTCGGTCAGGAATATGTAAAGGCCTATGACGCTCCTACAGGAAACATCCTTCCTGGTTCAAACAAGACAGAGCTTACTCTCATGATGGGTTCAGAGAAACCGGTTTCATCAGAGGAGGTTACTGTCAATAACGAGAAATACACCAAGGACGTGTATGCTGACAAGAATCTTTATTTCAACCAGAACGGCCAGCTCGTCATCATCGAGGTGACCAAGCCGGTTTATGAAGATGCACTCGAAAGAGCTGTCAAAGCATATCAGAAAGCTTATGAACTCGATGAGAAGCATGCCAAAGACAAGGACGTGGCTGCTGCATTTGACTACATCGGCCAGAAATATGTTTCAGAGGCTTTCAACAAATACACATTCGGCGATGTTGCCACAGCCAGCAAACTCTTCGAGAAAGCTGCTGATGTAGAGGCACTTGCTCCGCTTTCAAAGATTGATACAAGCGTCATCTACAATGCCGGTTTCACCGCAATGGCAGCCAAGGACAACGAGAGAGCGCTCAAATTCTTCAAGAGATGCTATGACCTCGGTTACTACTACGAAGGTGGTGAGGTCTTCGCAAGACTCGCTGAGGTGGACACATTGAACACCAAGAAATACCTCGAGGAAGGTTTCAGCAAATTCCCTCAGAGCCAGAGCATTCTCATCGGTCTCATCAACTACTATCTGAAGAACAATGAGGATACTGAGACTCTCTTCGGCCTTCTCGACAAGGCTAAGGCAAACGAGCCGAACAATGCTTCTCTCTTCTATGTTGAGGGTAACATCCGTGCACAGCTCGGTCAGATCGACAAGGCTGTAGTCGCTTACGAAGAGTGCGCCAAGATCAATCCTGAATATGAGTATGGCTACATCGGCGAAGGCACAATGTTCTACAACCATGCAATCGAGCTCCAGACCAAGGCTCAGGAGGAAATCGACGATGCCAAATATATGGCACTGGTAAAGGAATTCGAGGAAAGTCTGAAGTCTTGTATCGCTCCGTTCGAGAAAGCCTTCGAAATCACCAAGGATGCCAACATCAAGGCAGGTATCGCTTCTTACCTCAAGAATGCATTCTACCGTTTCCGTGAGGAATCTGCCGAGAATCAGACAAAGTACGAAAAGTACGCTGAGATTGCAAAATAAGTCTTGATTGACGTTTCTTATAGCGGATGGCTCGAGTCGGTTGACTTAAGCCATCCGTTTTTTTGTGGCGGGACTTCAATCCTGCCTGTTTTTTTACTATATTCGCAGTCTGTATGCAAAGCCTTGCGGACAGCAGTGCCGCAGGTCCATTGACAGGAATCCTGTCCGTGAGAGGGGAACACGGTGTGAATCCGTGGCAGTTCCCGCTACTGTAAGTCTTTCAGGAAGACAAGTCAGAATGCCTCTTTGCATATTATTACATCGGTTCCGCCTGCGGAGGACGGGCGGCTGGTGCATCGGTGCGGAGTGTGTGAGCGGTCCGCATGTTGCTCTGTGTGTCTGCTGCCTTTTCTGGCGCGGAATCGGTGATGTTTGGTAGAAAAGTCAGGTCACCGATGAACAGAATCTCATCATGTCTTTCAGCCTTGTGCACGTTCTGTATTACAGTCGCGGCACAGGAGCCTGTCGTATCCATACCTGAAAAGGCAGATACGGTACGTCTCCTGAAGGAATCGGTGATTGTGGCAGCACCGGCCTTGCCGAAATATCGTGAGACCATACCTGCCCAGACATTGACAGGAGACGAACTGGAAAGGCTGAACAGCCTGTCAGTAGCTGACGCGGTGCGCTATTTTTCCGGTGTCCAGCTGAAGGACTATGGAGGAGTTGCAGGACTCAAGACAGTGAATGTCAGATCGTTGGGTGCGGCCCATACGGCTGTTTTCTATGACGGGCTCCAGATCGGCAACGCGCAGAACGGTCAGGTGGACCTCGGCCGCTTCTCCCTCGACGAAATAGGCGAAATCTCGCTTTACAACGGCCAGAAAAGTGATATCTTCCAGCCTGCAAAGGATTTCGGCGCATCCTCGTCCATCTATCTCCAGTCTGCCCGTCCGGTATTTTCAGAAGGGCGCAAGGTCAATGTAAAGGCTACATTGAAAACAGGCTCCTTCGGCCTGCTGAATCCCTCTGCGTCAGTCGCATTCCGTCTTTCGGACAACATTTCGCTTACCGTTTCGTCCGGTCTGACCAATGCTTCCGGGCGTTATCGGTTCAGGTGCCGCGGATATGACCAGCTCGGCCGCCTATCTTATGATACTACGGCTGTCAGGCACAACGGTGACATCTTTTCTGTCCGCTCTGAAGCAGCCCTCTACGGCAAGACCAGGACCGGTAACTGGTCTGTCCGTGCCTATAACTACCATTCGGACAGGGGAGTGCCCGGCGCCATCGTGAGCAATGTCTTCCGTAACGGAGAGCGTATGCGTGATGACAATTTCTTCGTGCAGGGCAGGGCGGTGAATGTCTGGAGCCGGAAATTCAGGTCAATGTTCAATGCCAGATATGCCTACGACTACACTTTCTACGAAGACAAGGACAGCCGTTCATTGCATGTAACCAACACATATCGCCAGAATGAACTGTATTTCTCGACTGCGAATATGTGGCAGGCGTTCAGCCGGATGGATGTTTCATTGTCCTATGATTTCCAGTGGAACAGCTTGGATGTCGCGAATTACATGTCAGGAAATGCTGTTTTTCCCCGCCCATACAGGCTGACCAATATGGTCTCGCTCGCTGCCTCGTTCGACTTCGGAAGGCTGAAGATGCAGGGAAGCGCATTCGGCCAGTTCGTCAGCGACAGGTCCAGGGAATTTGATAATGTCAATGACAAGCGTTCGGAACTGTCCCCGGCATTCTATATGTCATATAAGCTCTTGAGGAGTAAGGAGTTGTATATAAGGGCGTTCTCCAAACGCTCATTCCGGATGCCGACGTTCAATGACCTCTATTATACGAATTCCGCAAATGCACTGCTCAAGCCTGAGAGCACAGTCCAGACGGATCTGGGGACCGAGTACTCAGACCGCTTCTCTTTCTGCACCGTCCACCTGTCTGCCGATGCATATTGGAACATGGTGAAGGACAAGATAATAGCATATCCCAATGGGCAGCAGTTCCGCTGGACAATGCTGAATCTCGGAAAGGTGGACATCCGTGGGGTGGATGTGTCTGCTGACGTGGCCGTAGATATATCCAAGCTAAGATTGGCCGCAAGGCTGCAGTACACGTTCCAGAAGGCGATAGATATTACGGACAAGACCACGTTCTACTATAGGAATCAGATTCCGTACGCTCCTGAGCACAGTGGCTCTGCGGTTTTGTCCGCGGAGTACTCGGGGTGGAGTCTGAACTACAGTTTCCTGTACACGGGAGGGCGGTACAGTCACAAGGAAAATACCCGGAAGAACTATCTCCAGCCGTGGTACACGAGTGACCTGTCTCTGCAGAAGAAGATGAAGCTGAAGGCCAATGTCCTGAAAATCACTGCGGAAGTGAACAATGTGTTCAATCAGGATTACGAGGTTGTGCTGAATTATCCCATGCCTGGGATAAACTTCAGGCTGACAGTTGGTTATGAATTGTTTTAAACTTATTTATACGTATGAAGACTAAATTTGACTTTTTTGGCAAGGCGGCATTGGTGCTGACTTTTGCTGTTGCGGCCGCTACTGCCTGCCGCAAGGATGAGGTTCCGGTTTATCCAGGAACTGACATTACACCGTCTGATTATGAAATCGTGGATACTCCGGCGGAACCAGGAGCGAATCCTGTGGGACTTTATGTGCTCAATGAAGGCAACTTTGGCAGCAACAAGGCTCAGCTGGACTTTTTCAATTTCCGCACTTCGTCTTATATCAGGGATATATATACTGACTACAATCCGGATGTCGTGAAGGGTCTTGGTGATGCAGGAAATGATGTGCAGGTCTATGACGGCAAGCTGTTCGTCGTGGTGAACAATTCCCATAAAGTGGAAATTCTCGGAGCCAATTCGGTGAAGCGAATTGCCAAGGTGGATGTACCGAACTGCCGCTCGATCGCTTTTGACGGGGATTGTGCCTATGTGACTTCTTATGTTGCATTGAAGCCTTTGGAGACGCCTGACCAGAAGGGCGCTGTCTATCGTATTGACCTGAATACTTACAAGATTACCGGGGAAGTGTCTGTGGGATACCAGCCTGAACAGCTTGTAATCAAGGGCGGAAAGGCTTATGTGGCTAATTCCGGCGGTTTTCGTGCTGGATATGACAATACGGTTTCTGTCGTGGATCTGGCGTCAATGTCTGTGGATTACACTATTGAGGTGGTTCCGAATCTGCAGAAAATGCTGGAGGATGAGAACGGCAATCTCTGGGTGTCCTCTTTCAGCGGCAAGCTCAGTTGTCTGAAAGCTAAGGACGGCAAATATGCGCTTGCATCGTCGATTGATTTTCCGGTTTCTTCTATGGCTTATTACAAGGGTGAGCTGTATCTTATTGGCACTGCATATGATGCGAACTATAAGGCTACTTATTCATATGCCAAGGTCAATGTGAATACGGGTGCGGTGTCATCTGACAAGATTATCACAGATGGTTCCGACGCTTCTGTCAAGGCTCCGTACGCGATATCAGTAAATCCGTCCAATGGCGACATCTACATAGCTGATTCACCGGACTTCACCGCCAGCGGCAAGCTCTTCTGCTATACCAATGCCGGCAAACTCAAATGGTCTGTCCGCACCGGCAACATCCCCGGCCACTTCGCCTTCCTTTATAAATAGTATTATTTCTGCTGATAAAAGTATTTCCAGAGGGGAGCGGCCATGAGGGCCTGCTTGAGCTGGTCATTGATGAGGAGATCTCGGACGTCGGCTTCGTTCAGGAGCACGACTTCGAGGTCTTCTGTGCTGTCAAGGTGCTGTGAACCTGTTTTCTTGACGCCTTTTGCCAGGAAACAATGCGAAAGGTTGTCGGTGGTGCTGGGGTTTGCGGAGATGGTCATGAACTCGGACCATTCACCTTCGCCATAGCCGGTTTCCTCCATCAGTTCGCGTTTTGCAGCCTCCATGGGGCTTTCGCCCGGTTCGATCACGCCGGCAGGAATCTCATAGCAGGTCTTGCCGAGGCCGTGGCGGTACTGCCTTTCGAAAATGAATTTGCCGTCATCGGTCAATGCGATTACATTGACCCAATCAGGATATTCAAGTACGTAGAACTCAGGGTTTTGCCTTCCGTCGGGGAGCTCCACGCAGTCCTTTCTGACTGTCAGCCACGGACGGCGGAACAGATATTCGCTCTTGAGAACTTTCCATTTTCCCTTTTCGGTTATCGCGTCTTTCATATCAATCATTGTTTCGTATCCTGACAAAGATAACTCATTTTTACGTACATTTGCACTCCCAAACAGGCGGAAATGTAGATTCCTTTTAGAAGAAGGAGTGTGCTGGACGCACTCGACTGATGAGAAAAGGAATATAGACCGGAAAGACCCGCAAAGATGCTCCTTATATTACCCCTGAGCCAATCATCTCATCCCTGTCATACCACACGGCGAACTGCCCCGGCGTGATGCCCCTCTGCGGTGTTTCGAAGAGAATGAACAGACCAGACGGCCTCTTGACCAGCAACGCATCCTGCAACGGCTGGCGATAACGGATACGCACTCTGTACCGGCGTATTTCTCCGTCCGTCATCCGCAAGTCCTCCCGGATCCAATGGATTTCTTCAGGCGCGACCATCAGGCAACTGCGCGAAAGGCCCTTGTGCCGGTGTCCCTCCCCTACATATATTATATTGTTTTCAATGTCAGTGGAAATCACGAAAAGCGAGTCTTTATGGCCTCCGATGTTCAGGCCCTTGCGCTGGCCGATGGTATAGAACTGAGCTCCCTCGTGACGGCCTACTACAGCACCGTAAGGATTTGATTTATAACGGGTTTTCTTGACATGACGCTTACCGGAGCGGTATGTCTCAGTCTCAAATTTTATCGACTCATACGTAACCGGACGGGACAGGCGCAGAAGATCCTCATCTGACAATGCACCGATACTGTCATAAGAATAGACAGACTCCGCATGGCAGCCTCCCTCATAATCCCCGGCCTGAGAATGTGCAGCCTTGTCATCTGATATATAATCAGTTATCATCTCCGCATCACCCGCCAAGCGGTTCTTCAGGATGGAAGACATCGTATCTCTGAGGAAACAGTACTGCGGAGAATCTTCATAGAAGGCGTCATACACTTCGACCACGTCACCTTCCACAGACTTGAGCTTCTGCTGGAGAAATACCGGAAGGTCCACTTTTCCCACGAAGCAGATACCCTGGGAGTCCTTTTTCTCTGCTGAAGGCAAATCCGCTTCCGCAGCTAGCCGTCGCACTTCCGGCTTGCAGATATCACCTATCGGGAACAATGCCTTGGAAAGCTGGTCTTCAGTAAGCTGACACAGGAAATAGCTCTGGTCCTTGTTCGGATCCGAACCAGCCAGGATGCGCCACACAGGCTTGCCGTCATTGACAATCTGGTTCCCTTCAGCGTCGAGCGCAGGTTCCTTACGGCAATAATGCCCGGTGGCCACCATATCCGCGCCCATTTTCTGTGCGGCCTTCAGGAATGCGTCGAACTTTATCTCCCTGTTGCAGAGCACGTCAGGATTCGGTGTTCTTCCCTTGGAGTATTCATCGAACATATAGTCCACCACACGCTGACGGTATTCATTGCTCAAGTCAATGAAATAGAACGGGATACCTATTTTCCTCGCGACCATTTCGGCCACGAATTTGTCTTCTTCCCATTCGCAGTCACCGTGCAATGTCCCTTCCGTGTCGTGCCAGTTCTGCATGAACATCGCAAAAACATCGTAACCCTGCTGTTTGAGCAACAGAGCGGCCACACTGGAGTCCACACCTCCGGATAATCCTACACAAACTTTCATAAATTTCTCCTCTTTTCGGGCTAAATAACCAGGTCAATAGCGCCTTGACAGCCGCAAAGATACCTAAATCAGAGAAAAATTACTATATTTGAAACGTTTGGCAGTCATTGATTCGGAACATTGTCCGATACTAGCCGCAAATTACAACACATTATGACAAACAAGAAAATAGAAATAGACTATCAGGAATTCGGTTCCGTACAGGAACTTGAACCGCAGGACAGAGAGCTTTGCGAAGCCGCCGAAAAGGCATTGGCAGGCTCATATGCTCCATATTCCAACTTCAATGTCGGGGCTGCCGTGAGACTGTCAGACGGAAGCATTGTCACCGGAGCGAATCAGGAGAACTCGGCTTATCCGTCAGGACTTTGCGCGGAAAGGACGGCTATGTTTGCAGCTCACGCGAACCATCCGGACCTCCAGATGAGGAGCATTGCCATAACAGGGGCACAGAACGGTCTGCTGAACAGTGGCATCACTGCTCCATGCGGAGCCTGCCGCCAGGTCATGGCCGAATATCAGAAAGTCAGCGGCGGAAAGATGAGCGTCCTCTTCTACGGAAAAGACAAAATCCTGAAATTCAGTCAGGTAGATGATATTCTTCCTTTCATCTTCACCAACCTGGACTAAGAAAATAGCCGGATTGGCCTGTCAGACTTTGCAGATTTGACAAAAAGCAGTATATTTGCAGTGGGAAAGTCGTACACGACCAGCTCCCTCCAAACTCCCCCAGGGCCGGAAGGCAGCAAGGGTAGGAGGTCGTAGCGGTGCGATGTGCTAAGCTTTCCCTTTTTTCATTTATATACCTCCATGGAAAGAGACGACACGTTCAAGAGCACTATCACTCTCGCCGATGCAGCAAGGATAACCGGCCCCATATCATTCAACCTGATGATAAAGCCATGCGGTTCGCTCTGCAATCTTGACTGCAGATACTGTTACTATCTGGACAAGTCACGCCTCTACGGAGGACACGAGCCTGTAATGTCGGAGGAATTGCTGGAACGTGCGATACGCGATTATCTCTCCACCTGCGAAACCCCTGAAGTCACATTCAACTGGCACGGCGGCGAGCCGCTGATGGCAGGCCTGGATTTCTACCGGAAAGCAGTCGCCCTCGAGAAAAAATATGCTGACGGCAAGATCGTGCACAACACTCTCCAGACAAACGGCACACTCATAACCCCGGAATGGGGAGATTTTTTCGCTGCGGAGAATTTCCTCATCGGACTCTCCATCGACGGCCCGGAGCACATACACGACACATATCGCAGCAGCAAGACTGGCGCCCCCTCCTTCCGGAAAGTAATCGCCGGCTTGAAGAACCTGCTCCGCTCTGGCGCAGAATTCAACACTCTGACTGCCGTTTCCAAAGCCTCGGAAGGACATGCCCTGGAGATCTACCAGTTCCTCAAATCAACAGGAAGCCGCTTCATACAGTTTCTTCCCGTCGTCGAAAAGATAAAGTTTCAGGTCAATGCCAATGGACGTCAGATGAGGAACTTACGCCCGTCAATGGTTCCTCCTGCCACCGACAGTGACGGCTTCGGCCTATGGTCCGTCAGCGATATCGGCTACGGGAAATTCCTGTGCGAAATTTTCGACTGGTGGGTAAAGAACGATGTCGGCAGCTATTTCGTGGGAGCATTCGATGCCACATTGGCCTCATGGTGCGGTCTTTCACCAGGAACCTGCTCATTCTGTGAGACTTGCGGAGGAAACCTCGTAGTGGAACACAACGGAGACGTCTATGTCTGCGATCATTTCGTCTATCCTGAATACCGCTTGGGCAACATCGCCACGTCATCAATGAAAGACCTTGCGGGGTCACAGCAGTCCGTAGCCTTCGGCATTGACAAGCGCAATTCTCTTCCTGCCCAATGCAGACGCTGCGAATGGGTCCGGCTATGTCATGGAGAATGCCCCAAACATCGCCTGTCCACCACAAAATCCGGAGAGGCAGGGCTGAATTCGCTATGCGCTGGGCTCAGGATGTACTATGAGCACACGGCTCCCTATATGAAAAAGATGCGCAGCCTTTTAGAAGCGGGTAAGCCGGCCGCCGACATTATGGACGGAGCATTATAACCCGTTCTTTTCCACGTATTTGCCCTTCTTGCGCCAATGCACGAAACCATAAGCTGCAGAGAGCGTATAGAACAGATACAGGGCAGCCATCCAGTAGAGGCCCTGGCAGCCGCACATCACGACATACATCAGGTCCGCCACTATCCACAGCAGCCATTGTTCTTTGTAAGAGCGTATCAGCCACCAGGTCGCAATCAGGCTCAGGACCGTAATAGCAGCATCGAGGGATGACATCGGATCGCCGAGAGCCCTGAGGACACAAATTAATGCCGCCGTCCCGACCGCCTGCAGCAATACGCTGACAGCCAATACTTTCAATGATATTTTACGCAAATGTATCTGCTGCGCGCCACCGGCAATGGAATCCGAATCCCGGCGCCAGCTGATGAAGCCCCAGACCGCGGTAACCACGTAATATACGTTCAATGCCGATGATGCATAAAGTCCCTGACGGCAGAACAGCACCACAGAGGCGATTCCTGTCAATATCTGCACGCCCCACATATAATTGCTCTGCTTGATTTCGAGGATAATGAAAAGAATTCCTGTTATCAGAGTGAATATTTCTATAGCATTGTCCATAATTCCGCCTGTTTGGGAGTGCAAATGTACGTAAAAATGAGTTATCTTTGTCAGGATACGAAACAATGATTGATATGAACGACGCGATAACCGAAAGCAGCATATCCGGTATCGTTCCAAATGACACGCCTCTAATCTCGGAGGCCTTTACAGAGCGCTCCATAATTGCCGAACACGGGATGTATATTCTCGTGAAGGCTAAGCGTTTAGGCAAGTGGTTCAAGCTGAAGGCTCTTTCGGGGCAGTTCGCCTCCGATTGTCTCCATCGTGAACTTCTGAAGAAGGAGTTTGAACTCGGCTTCCCTCTGGAGCATCCGAATGTCGTGCGGACATATGACTTTGTGCACGACTTGGAACTGGGCGACTGCATCGTTCAGGAATATGTGCAAGGCGCACGTCTTGATGAGTGGCTTCCGACCGCATCAAAGAAGGCACGGCGCAGGGCAGTCGGGCAGATTCTGGATGCTATTGCATATTTCCATTTGCAGGGTGTGGTTCACCGCGACCTCAAACCGTCGAACATTCTGATTACAGACAACGGGGCCGATGTGAAGATTATCGATTTCGGACTTTCCGACGCTGACCGCTATGCCATCTTGAAGCAGCCGGCCGGAACGCTTGGTTTTTCCGCTCCGGAGCAGCTTGGAGGTGCCGGCAATGTCATAAACGGAGAACCCGTGGCGGGAAATGCCTCATCTTCCGACGGCCATACGGATGTTCGTGCAGACATATATTCCTTCGGTCGCATCCTTCCGTTGTTTCGCCTGGGCGGAGTGTATTCCCGCATAGCCCGCAAGGCTTCCGCTTCCAACCCGAAGAAAAGATATGCGAATGTTGAGGAAATCCGTTCCGAAATCCGTCGTGCTCATATTCCCGCCATTGTCTGTGGTGCCGTTCTGTTCCTGCTGCTTGCCGTAGGCGGAGTCTTTGCCGTTGTTACCTATCGTCAGAAGGTAGCGGCTCTGGATGATAACCTGAGGCAGTACGAGCAGAAAGTCGCTGATTTTGATGAACGGGTCTCGCAGTTTGAGGCAGAACATGCTGAATGGACAAAGGCTCGTAAAGAAGAGGAGGCGTATAAAAAAATTGAATCCGCCGCGCTTGCGGAATATGCCCAGTTCTATCGTGAGATGTGTGATGCAATTAGGCTTAGCCATAGCGAAGCGGAGGCGGAAAATCGTATTGCCGCCTTTATCTTGAAGTATGACGGCGACACTGCCACATATCACCAGCGCCTATTTGACAAGTACGTAAGGAAATACCCTATGACCGATAATCAGAAACGTGACTTATATCAGACCTTGATTACTCAGTCGCAGCTTAAAATTGAGTTTATTGAGATTGCAAACAGCAAGTTAGCGGAGTTTGGAAGCCCTATCCGCGTTTTCATCAACCAATATGGCAAAATTGAGGTGTATTAACCCGCCTTTCCCGCCGCAAAGATAGGTAAGTCCAGTCTTGCCTCTATGGCTCAGCTCGCTAAGAAGCAGCGGCTCTCCGGGCACGAACAGCATCACCGCGGCCGTGTCTCCGACATCACCCTCCGCCAACCGGGCGGCCTCGATGACGCCCTCTGAAACGAATGCGGAGTTCTGTTCCTGTGCAAACCTCCTTTCAGCCAAATAGTTGTCCCAACTTTTGAATCCAGCGAAATCTATCCTCGAAAATCCTCCACATAACAAAAAAATCAGGCGGAAAATCTTCCGTCTGATTTTTTTTGAGCCACTCAAGGGGTTCGAACCCTCGACCTGCGCATTACGAATGCGCTGCTCTACCAACTGAGCTAAAGTGGCAATTCGTCCCTCTCCGAATGAAATGGATTGCAAATGTAATGCTAAAAGCTTATTTTTGCAAGGATTGACCATCGAAATATTTGATAGTTATGAAAAATATAGGAAAAATGTTGTTGACATTGGCATCAGTTGCTGCTGTGGCGTCCTGCGCGGACTGCAATAACAAGAAGAAAGGCGATTTCAAGTACCTCGTGGATGAGTTTGCTGATATCAAGATCATGCGGTATCAGATTCCAGGGTGGGAAAAATTGACATTGAAACAGAAAGAGTATGTCTATCACTTGAGCGAGGCCGCAAAATTCGGATGGGACATTTACTGGGACCAGAACTGCAAGGATAATCTTGCAGTGAGAAAGGTGCTGCAGAACATCATTGAAAATTACAAGGGTGACCGTACCTGCAAGGAATACAACCAGTTCCTCGTCTATGCGAAACGCGTATTCTTCAGCAGCGGTATCCATCATCATTATGCTGAGGACAAGTTCTTCCCGCAGTGCAGCCAGGAGTATTTCCGTGCATTGATGGAGTCAGTGGGCGATACGGACAAATGCGAGGCGTTGCTGCCGGTCATCTATTCGCCGGAACTTTATGCCCAAAGGCGTTCTTCCTCGGCTGATGGCGATATCGTGGCACTTTCTTCAGTGAATTTCTATGAGGGAGTCACCAGGGACGAAGTCGAAAAATATTATGCGGGCATCATTGACCCGAACGATCCTGAGCCTATTTCTTATGGCTTGAATACCAAGGTGGTAAAGGGCGCGGACGGTGTGATCCGTGAAGAGAAATGGAAAGTCGGCGGCATCTACGGTCCGGCAATCGAGAAGATCTGCGAGGAACTCGAGAAGGCCAAGGCTGTGGCTGAGAACGATACCCAGAAGAAGGAGATCTCCGAACTTCAGGAGTATTACAGGACCGGTGATCTCAAACTTTGGGACAAATACAACATCACTTGGGTAACTGATACGCTCGGCACAGTCGATTTCACGAACGGTTTCGTCGAGGATTACAATGACCCGCTCGGCCGCAAGGCTTATTGGGAGGCTTTGGTCAATGTGAAGGACTCCGCCGCTTCAGCGCGCACCGAACTGCTCAGTGCCAATGCCCAGTGGTTTGAGGACAATGCGCCGATTGATCCGCGTTTCAAGAAAAAGAGTGTCAAAGGCGTGAGTGCCAAGGTGATAGACGCTACCTGTCTCGGCGGCGGATGCTATCCTGCCACCCCTATCGGCATCAATCTTCCTAATGCGGACTGGATCCGCAAGGAATACGGTTCCAAGTCAGTGACCATCGCCAATATCACCCACGCCTATGATGCGGCGGCCAATGAGTCTCCGAAATCAGTGCTTGAGGAGTTCGCTTATTCCGAGGAGGAAAAGGCAATGCAGAAGAAATACGGTTCTTACGATGATGAAATCCACACAGACCTGCACGAATGCCTCGGACACGGCTCAGGACAGTTGCTTCCAGGCGTGTCAGGAACAGCGATGGGCGAGTATGCATCTGCATTGGAAGAGGCCAGGGCTGACCTGTTCGGACTTTACTACATTGCAGACCCTAAGCTGGTGGAACTCGGCATCCTTTCTGACCATGAGGCTTATAAGGCCCAGTATTCCAACTACATACGCAACGGCCTGATGGTCCAGACGAACAGAATCGAACTTGGCCGCCAGATTACCGAGGCGCATATGCAGAACAGACAGCTGATCGCTGCATGGTGCTATGAGCAGGGACTTCAGGACAATGTCATCGAGAAGAAAGTGAAGAACGGCAAGACCTATTTTGTGGTCAATGATTTCGAGGCTCTCCGTACCCTCTTCGGAAAACTTCTCGCTGAAATACAGCGTATCAAGTCAGAGGGTGACTACCAGGCCGGCAAGGAACTGATTCAGAAATATGCGATGGACATTGACCCGGAACTTCACAAGGAGGTAAGGGACAGGTATGCGGCTCTCGGCCTCAAGCCTTACGGCGGTTTTGTCAATCCTGAGATCGTGCCGGTGGAAAAGGACGGAGTGATCGTGGATTACAAGGTGGAATACCCTGAAGACTATCTCGGTCAGATGCTCCAGTACTGCCATAAGTACTCTACATTGTAACCATGCGTTACAGCACATCAGAAGAATATCTCAAAGGATTCAGGACATATCTCCGTGTCGAGCGGAATATGTCCTCGAATTCTTATGAGGCGTATTGCTCGGACGTTCGCGAAATGTTCTTGTCAATATGCAAGGTCAGGGAAGTGCAGGACTTGAGTCCGCTCAGCATAACGAAAGAGGAACTGACCGGCTATGTGGAAAGCCGCGCCAACAGTGACGAACCTGTCTCCAAGCGCACCCAGGCGAGGATGTTGAGCTCGTTGAGGTCATTTTTCGGCTGGCTGGTGATGGAAGGCGAGATCGAGGAAAATCCGTGTGATGGCATCAGTTCACCGAAAATAGGACGGTATCTTCCTTCTGTCCTGTCTGTCGAAGAGGTCGAGGCAATCATGGATTCGGTGGACCTTACCAAATGGAACGGGTTGAGGGACAGGGCGATACTGGAAATGCTGTACGGCTCCGGACTCCGTGTGTCTGAAGCGTCCGCGCTCAAGATTTCTGATGTGTTTCTGGAGGAAGGCTTCGTAAGGGTAGTGGGAAAGGGAAACAAGGAAAGGGTGGTCCCTATGGACGAGCCTGCCGTGATGGCCGTGAACAACTACCTGCTGGTGCGTCCTGAACCGTCTTCTCCGAAGTTTGCCGATACCCTGTTCCTGAACAAGTCAGGTGCGGCAATCAGCAGAATTTCGGTTTTCAATATGGTGAAGAAACAGGCTATGGCAGCCGGTATCCATAAGGAGATCTCTCCGCATACGTTCCGCCATTCGTTTGCGACCCACCTGATAGAAGGCGGTGCCGACCTGAGGGCAGTCCAGGAAATGTTGGGGCACGAAAGCGTATTGACAACAGAGATATACACCCACATTGACAGTGAAACCTGGCAGAAGAACATCATCGAACATCATCCTATGAAATAGATAATTACTTATCTTTGTGGGAAATAGAAAATTACTTATCTTTGTGGGATTATGATCCACGCGAAAAACATAGCGGGAAAACTGCTCTGGACAATGCTTTTCATTGTCTTGGCCGTCGCTTCCTGTACCAAATATGACGAGCCGGTAATAAAAGATGTCGGCACCAGAAGAACAGAGGTGCCTGCCAAATGCAAGGTGCTGCTGCTTTATTCGGCCGGGTTCAACAGCCTGTGCAGCCAACTGGAGGCGGATGTGGACGACATGGCTTCAGGTTACCTGCCGCTCCGCAATTCCGCTGCCGCATCTGTTCTGGTCTATTCGCGCAGGCTTACCGAATCCAGACGATATACAGACCCCGCGCCTTCCTATCTGATCCGACTTTCGAGAGACGCTTATGGCAATGTTTTACGCGATACGCTGAAGACTTGGCCGAAGGAAATGGTTGCGGCTTCCGTAAAGGCTGTCAATGAAGTGCTTACGTCTGTCAAGGAACTTTATCCCAATGCTGATTACGGGATGATTTTCTCTTCGCATGGCACCGGCTGGCTGCCTTCCGGCTATTATTCTTCAGGTACGATCACCAATATCGCTACGGCATTGTCACCTTCAGAAGGTCTGAACTATGACTTGGTTCCAGTGCCCTATAGGGAGTTTCACGGCGATGACCAGATCAAGGTCAAGAGCATAGGTGCCGACAACATCAATTCCAGCGAAGCATATGAAATGAACATCGAGGACTTCGCTGCTGCGATACCGATGAAGTTGGACTATATGATTATCGATGCCTGCCTGATGGGCGGAGTGGAAGTGGCCTATGCGCTGAGAAACAAATGCGACAAGCTGGTATTCTCTCAGGCTGAGGTGCTTGCGGACGGACTCTGCGATTACAACACGGTGGCCAAGAGGCTGTTGCTCAGCAGTGAGCCTGACTTGCTGGGGGTCTGTTCTGATTCATGGGAGCTCTATTCTTCCCAGTCGGTGGAATGGCGCCGTTCTCTGACAATTTCAATGGTTGACTGCACCAGATTGTCACCTCTCGCTGAAGCCTGCAGAAAACTGTTTTCAGAGCATCAGTCTGAAATCATGTCCGTGTGGCCGGATGACGTGCAGGGCTATTTCCGGTTCAGCAAGCACTGGTTCTATGACCTCGAGGACATTCTTGTGAAGGCCCGTATTCCGGAAAGCGACCTGGAGGACTTCAGAAATGCAATGAACGGATGCATTCTCTATAAAAATGCATCCGTCAACTTCCTTCTGGATTTCACTATCAAAACTTTCTGCGGCCTGAGCATGTATCTTCCGTCAGACGGCAATGCCACTCTGAACGAGTTCTACAAGACATTGTCCTGGAACGCGGATACCGGCCTGGTCAGATAGAAAAGCTTTTATTCGGCGTTGTTTTTTTCTTGTGCCAATGCTTCATTGAAACACTGACGGCAGAGAGGCTCATATACGTCTTTCTCTCCGAGCACCACGAGTTTGTGGCTCTTGGTGAGCCTGTGTGAGTGGTTTGCCAGGTTTCCGCATTTTACGCAGATGGCATGGACTTTCTGCACGTCTTCAGCTATGGCCATAAGTCCAGGAATAGGGCCGAACGGCTTGCCCATGTAGTCTGTGTCAAGACCTGCTATTATAACTCGTTTTCCCTTGTCGGCCAGCTCCTGAGCGACCTGTATGAGGCTTTCGTCGAAGAACTGCGCTTCGTCCACACCGATTACCTGGGTGTCTTCAGCGGCGTTCAGCATCTTTGAGGCCTCCTTGATCGGGGTGCACGGAATGCTGTGCAGGTCGTGGGAAACCACGTCAACATCAGAATAGCGCTTGTCGATCGCCGGTTTGAAGATTTCTATTTTCTGGTTTGCGAACTGAGCTCTTTTCAGTCGTCTTATGAGTTCTTCTGTCTTGCCGGAGAACATTGAGCCGCAGATGACTTCGATGCAGCCGGGCTTGTTTGGTGTTTCTGGATACATAATCATTGGTTGAAATGGATTGCGAATTTAGTAATTTAAATGTACATTTGTGCAATACTCAAATGAAAGAAGTTGTTTTCAAATGATAAAACGACTTCCAATAATCTTGAAACCTTATGGACAAGAGCCCGAAAGAAATATTGGCAGAACTTGACGCGGAGCTTTCCGCCCTGAAGGCCAGAGTCGGTGAGATCGAAAAAAAAGTGGAGCTGCTCCGCAATGAACTGGATTTGGAACCTGCTGAGCCGCTGGACTTGGGGACAGCTGACTATCTGTATGATATAGCGGATGCAGTTCCGGAGGACATTCCTGCTGAGAATGTGCCTGAGGCGGTTGCAGACGACATGCCTGCGGACGTGTTTGCTGAAAATGCCGGAGAGAATGTCGGGGAAAGCGTTCCGGACGACATCCCTGAGGCGGAGTCCGAAGCTGAGCCTGAGGCGGAACCGGAGACTGAAGACCTTCCGGAATCTGAGCCGGAGGTGGAACAGGAATCTGCACAAGAGGTGGAACAGGAGCCTGAAGACCTGCCGGAAGCTGATCCCGGACAGGAAATACAAGCGGAACTTGAGACTGAAGCAGAGCCTGAACAGGTCGCAGGAACTGAGCCTGAACCGAAACCGGAAGACCTTCCGGAGGAGGACGGATTCTCATTATTCGGCGGAATGGCAGAAGAAGAGGAGCCTAAGGCAAGAAAGACTAAAGCGCCGTCAGAGCACAGACAGTATTCGGGGCATAAGGTGATGGCGGACCAGAAATACGGAAACGAAGCCTGGAGAAAAGATATGCCGGGCCCGGAAGTGAAGGACGTCCGCAGCGCCATTTCGCTCAATGACAGGGTGATGTTCATCAGCACGCTGTTCCGCGACGATTCGATGCTGTTCCAGGATGTCATCAATAAGATCAATGCCCTGACAACGCTAGAAAAGGCTGTGCAGTATCTTAAGGAAAACTTCCCGGAGTGGGATATGGATTCGGAACTTGTTTACAGGTTCATGATGTCCGTAAGAAGAAAAATCAGGTAACCGATGGAAACCCAAGGCAAACTGTATATAGTCCCGACACCCGTCGGGAATCTTGAAGATATGACTTACAGGGCAGTGAAAGTCCTGAAGGAAGCCGACCTTATTCTCGCGGAGGACACGAGGACAAGTTCCGTGCTTCTGAAACACTATGACATCCACGGAAAACTGCAGTCCCATCACAAATTCAATGAGCACCAGACCGCTTCCGTCATCAAGGACAGGATATTGGCCGGGCTCAATGTCGCGCTGATAAGCGACGCGGGAACACCGGGAATATCAGACCCGGGCTTTCTGCTCGTGCGTACTTGTGCTGCGGAAGGCATTGAAATACAGACTCTTCCTGGGGCGACAGCCTGCATCCCGGCAGTCGTGTCATCCGGCCTGCCTTGCGACAGGTTCTGCTTCGAGGGCTTCCTGCCTGTGAAGAAAGGCCGTCAGACATTGCTGACGACATTGGCCACAGAGCCGAGGACAATGGTGTTCTACGAGTCTCCTTACCGGCTTGTGAAGACATTGGAGCAGTTTGCCGGTTATTTCGGCCCAGACAGGGAATGTTCCGTGGCCAGAGAAATTTCCAAACTGCATGAGGAACATCGCAGGGGTACTCTTGAGGAAGTTGCAGCCTGGTTCCGCGAGCACGAACCGAAGGGAGAAATCGTGATAGTGGTGGCCGGGTGCCAGAAAACCAAGCGTAGAGAGGACGACGCTGAGGATTAGAAACATCGTGGCAGGTGGTTCTAAAATAGATGAATGATAATAAAAAGGGACGTAAACTATCTCCCTCTTTCGTGACCGGCGCCATCGCGCTGGCATTTCTTGCTGTCGGCTATCAGACAGCGCTTTTCGTGCATAGGGCTGCTGCGCTCAAGATTCTGTCGGACGAAACTGTGCCTGATACTGTCTATGTGTCTGTAGATGAGGCTTCTGCTGCTTCTGGTCAGGCCGTCGTCAGTGACGTTCCGGTGACAGGGAAATCCGATGTGCGGCGGTTGTCGGGGGAATCCGTATCGTCAGGAAACGCCCGGCAGCGGGCCCCGGGCAAGAAGACCGTCATAGCACGGAAGCAAGGTTTCCGACCGGAAGCAGCCGCTGCAGTCGCCGCCGCCATCGTCCCACGCACTTATGAAAATTTCAGGTTCAATCCCAATGTCGTGTCTGTCAATGATTTGAGGCGTCTCGGCTTTTCTCTCAAGCAGGCGGAATCCATCGACAATTACAGGAAAAAAGGCGGCAGGTTCAGGCGTAAAGAAGATTTTGCCAAATCCTATGTGGTGGCCGATTCCGTATATCGCAGACTGGAAAAATACATTGACATACCTCTTCTGGACATAAACAGGGCGGATTCGGCGGAATTCGACGCGCTCCCGGGAATCGGCGGATATTTCGCGGCGAAGATGGTGGAGTACAGGTCTCGGTTAGGCGGCTATTCCTGCAAGGAGCAGCTGATGGAAATCTATCATCTGGACAATGAAAAATACAGTAGATTCAGCGACCTCATAACAGTAGGGGAGTCCAGGCCTTTCCGCCTGTGGACCATGCCGGCGGATTCATTGAAACTGCACCCTTATATCCGTAACTGGAAGACTGCCAATGCAATAGTACTGTACAGGGACAATAATCCCCGCGAACTCTGGACCGTGGAAGGTCTTCGGAATGCGGGGATATTGGATAACGCAGCTGCAGCCAGACTGTCGCGCTGCCGTATTGAGCAAGTATTCAAAAACGTTGCTGGAAACTAGTCTGAAACGTGTTTCAGAGCTTCGCGGATCTTGCCCTCGATTTCTTCACTGAGCTCGGCATTGTCAGCGATAAGCTGCTTGGTGGCTTCACGTCCCTGAGCAAGTTTCTGGTCGCCATAGCTGAACCATGAGCCGCTCTTTCCGATAATGCCGTATTCGACACCGAGGTCCACGATTTCGCCGGTATGGGAGATGCCCTCACCATAGACGATGTCGAACTCCGCTTTCTTGAAAGGTGGAGCCATCTTGTTCTTCACGACCTTTACTTTGGTGCGGTTTCCGAGAGCCTCCTCGCCGTCCTTGATCTGGGTGGTACGGCGCACGTCGATTCTGACAGATGCGTAGAACTTCAGAGCATTACCGCCGGTGGTGGTTTCAGGGTTACCGAACATGACGCCGATCTTCTCGCGGAGCTGGTTGATGAAAATGCAGCAAGTGTTTGTCTTGCTGATGTTTGCAGTCAGCTTTCTGAGCGCCTGGCTCATAAGTCTTGCCTGAAGGCCGACCTTGTTGTCACCCATCTCGCCCTCGATTTCCGCCTTAGGCGTAAGAGCTGCTACGGAGTCGATAACGATTATGTCGATGGCGCCTGACCTGATGAGGTTGTCGGCGATTTCGAGAGCCTGCTCGCCATTGTCCGGCTGTGAAATGAGAAGTGTCTCGAGGTCCACTCCCAGAGCCTTTGCGTAAGAACGGTCGAATGCGTGCTCAGCATCGATCATCGCGGCGATACCGCCTGCCTTCTGTGCCTGGGCTATCGCGTGGATGGCCAATGTGGTCTTTCCGCTGGATTCTGGACCGTAGATTTCAATGATTCTGCCTTTCGGATATCCTCCGATTCCCAAGGCATGGTCAAGAGCGATGGAACCGCTCGGTATTACCTGATGTTCATCCCATTGTGGCTGCTCTCCCAACTTCATGATGGTGCCTTTCCCATAGTCTTTCTCAATCTTGTCGATTGTCGCCTGCAACGCTTTCAGTTTCCCGGAATCAACCTGAGCGCCTGCATCTTTTACTGCTTCTTTAGCCATAATGTATAAATTTTTGTTCTATAATGCGGATTCGCCCGCATTCTCTACAAAGATAGAAAAATCAACGCAAACGGAAATGAAAAATTAACTAAATTTGTAGATGCCCACATTGACTTGTGGAACAATGAATTTTATGATGAACGGGAAAGATATAAAATACAAGCTTTTAGGCAAGACTCCGGAGGAGTTGAAGGAAATTGCAGTCAAATGCGGTCTGCCGTCTTATGCGGGCGGACAGATAGCGCAGTGGCTTTACAAGAAGAAGGTGAAGAGCATTGACGAGATGACGAATCTCTCGAAGGCAGGCAGGGAACGTCTTGCGGAATCTTATGAAACAGGTGCCGTGGCATATTCAGAGTGCATGGAGTCGGTGGACGGCACCAAGAAGTACCTTTTCCCCGTAACCTGCTCCCTGCTCGGAGGATTGAACCGGATAGAGACTGAGAATGCGGGGACGGTAGAGTCCAGCAGCATTGAAGCGGTGATGATTCCGGAACTGGACAGGAGGACATTGTGCGTCTCCTCTCAGGCCGGCTGCAAGATGGGCTGCAAGTTCTGCATGACCGGCAGACAGGGCTTCCACGGGAACCTTTCCGCTGCCGACATACTCTCGCAGTTCGTATCGGTGGATGAGGCTGAGCAGCTTACCGGAACCGTGTTCATGGGAATGGGCGAACCGCTGGACAATTATGACAATGTGAAGAGGGCGATAGATGTGCTGACAGCAGACTGGGGCTTCGGATGGAGTCCAAAGCGTATAACTCTCTCATCTATAGGTGTTTTGCCTATGCTTAAGCGCTATCTGGATGAGACACGCTGCCATCTTGCCATCAGTATGCACGATGCTTTCCCGGATGAGCGTGGGGAACTGATGCCGGTCCAGCGTTCATATGACATAAAAGAAGTGATCGGCCTGATAAGACAGTATGACTTTACGGGACAGAGACGCGTAAGTTTCGAATACACTATGTTCGACGGGTTCAATGATGACAAACGTCATTGTGATGCCATCATAAGGCTGTTGTCCGGACTCGAGTGTAGGGTGAACCTCATCCGTTTCCACAAGATACCTGACTTTCCGTATCAGTCATCGTCGGACGGGGTGATGACAGTATTCCGTGACAGGCTGAACAAGGCCGGTATCACTGCCACTGTCAGGGCATCGAGAGGTGAAGATATTTTCGCTGCCTGCGGAATGCTTGCAGGCCGTCACAAAACTTGATAAAAAGCTGAAGATTATGAAGAACACTGCTACTGGATATATGCTGACATTGGTCAGTATCCTGCTGTCAATCACGATGTTGGCACAGGAGGCTTATGCCCAGCCGGGCATCGGAGTGGATCCTGAAAAGGATTCCCTGTCAATGAAGGATCTGCAGGCGTACCTGTCGAAGATAAGGGAAAAGCGTCCGACTGTGGCGCTGGTCCTCAGCGGCGGCGGGGCCAAAGGTGTTTCTCATATCGGCGTGATCGAGTATCTGGACTCGCTGCAGATTCCTGTGGACGTGGTTTTGGGTACGAGTATGGGCGGACTTATAGGTTCGTTGTATTCGCTCGGCTATTCACCTGAGCAGATGGATTCGCTCGTGCGCTCGTTTGACTGGGACGTGGCGCTTACCGACAGGATTCCACGAAAGTACATATCCTACAATACCACGAAATACAAGGAGAAGATTCTCCTGTCGTTCCCGTTCTATTACTCGAAGAAAACGTATGCGAACAAGCTGGAACAGGATATCCAATATGCCGGAGCGGAAAAGAAATACAAGAAGATGCATTTCGGCGCCAACGACAATGAAGACGCGACAAGGCAGGTAAGGGACAATCTTCTGGGCAGTCTGCCGTCAGGATTTGCGTTCGGACAGAATGTGAACAATATATTCAGTTCATTGACAGTCGGTTACCAGGACAATATGGACTTCATGGACTTGCCGATTCCGTTCGTCTGTGTGGCGACCGAGATGGTGACAGCCAAGCCTAAGATCTGGTATGACGGCAAGTTGAACACGGCATTGCGTTCGACGATGTCCATTCCGGGAGTGTTCGCTCCGGTGAAAGTGGACGGAATGGTGCTCGTGGACGGAGGCATGAGGGACAACTATCCGACCGATATTGCCAAGGAAATGGGTGCGGACATCATCATCGGCGTGGACCTGTCTTCCGGCTTCAGGGACTATACCCAGCTGAACAACCTCGGTGACATCATCTCCCAGGGCGTGGACATGCTCGGCCGCCAGTCCTATGAAAGCAATGTCTCCATTCCGGATGTGACAATACGTCCGAGACTGGACGAGTTCAATATGATGAGCTTTGACGACAAGAGTGTTGCCACGATTATCCAGCGTGGAAAGGAAGCGGCTGATGCTCAGAAAGTTGCGTTGGACAGCCTTAAGCGGATTATCGGCCCGGGAAAGACAGAGCTGAGGAACCGCAGGGCAATAGATATAAATACTGAGCCGGTGAGGATTTCCAGAGTGGAGATTCATGGCGTTACCGACAAGGAGTCCAAGTATCTTCAGCGGAAAATAGGCATCAATCCGAATGTGGCCATCAGCAAAGCCGCCATCGAAGATGCTGTGGCGACGATTTATGGAACGGACGGTTTCGACTATGTCACTTATGAACTGCTCGGAAGCGAAGAGCCTTATGATTTGATAATCAATTGTAAACGCGGTCCGATTCACCAGTTCGGTATCGGAGGGCGTTTCGATACAGAGGAAATCGTGTCCGTGTTGCTGAATTTCGGACTCAATGTCCACAAACTTCAAGGCCCTGCATTCGACTTTACTGCAAAAGTGGGCACGAACCCTTATGCCAAGGCGCATTTCTACCTGGCAGGCTCCAGAGGCCCTACCATCAATTTCGACGCATCACTTAAATGGACAGACCGAAACCAGTTCAAACTCGGCACGAGCGACTACAAGGTAGCGTATTTCAATATTCGGGAAGAACTGTATCTTTCCAATATCCGCTTGCGCAAGTTCGACGTGCGTGCCGGACTCAGGAACAACTATTTCAAGTTGAACTCCGCGATGACCGACAAGGTCAATGGTGATTACGACTTCGGAAACCTTACCAACAGTTTCCTCTCCATCTATGGAAATTTGCGTGCTGATACTTTCAATGACGGGTATTTCCCGACCAGCGGCTTTACTCTCGGCTTAGGATACGAGTATGTGTTCAAGGGCTTGAAACGGCACATCACTCCATTCCATGCTCTGACTCTTGATTTCAAGACTGTAGGCCAGACGCGCGGTTCGTTGGCTGTAATACCGTCATTTTCAGCACGATATGTGTTCGGTGGAAATCCGTCTCTGCCATATCTTAATGTTATGGGCGGAGCGATACCTGGCAGATATCTGGACCAGCAGATGACATTCGTCGGAATCAATTACGCTACTGCAATGTCCAATTTCCTGGCGATTGCCCGCACGGACTTCCGCTTCAAACTGTTCAAGAACAACTATCTTACGGCCATGCTGAACTACGCCGTGTCAGTGTCCGACCTTTCTGATTTCGGAGATGTGGACAAGACCTACGGTGTGGTAGGCGCCGGCCTCAAGTACTCGTACGATTCCATAATCGGTCCTGTCGAACTTGATCTGCATTGGGCTTCAAGGCATTACAAGACAGGAATGTATCTGAATATCGGTCTGTATTTCTAAAATCTGCAAGGCGATGGATGAGGGGAAATATCTGAAGGTGTTGAACACGCTGCAGGCAAGGTGCTCGCGGAGTGAATGCTGCAGCCGGGATATGCGCACCAAGGCACTTAAAGCGCTGGATGGGGATGAGGACGCAGCGGAAAGGATTGTCGCTTCGCTGGTGGCGGACAAGTTCGTGGACGATTTGCGTTACGCATCCGCGTTTGCACGTGAAAAGTCTTCACTGTCAGGCTGGGGAGTGCAGAAAATATCCTTTGCATTGACGGGCAAAGGCATTGACAGGCAGACGATTGCGGAAGCGCTGGAAGACATTGACACTGATGCGGCTGCAAATAAGCTGGAATCTGTTCTGGCCGCGAAACTGCGCACTCTTTCTTCAGATCCTCAGCGACGGGTGAAGCTGCTCAGGTTTGCGCTCTGGCGCGGCTATGGCTATGATGATGTGAAATCGGCCGTTGACAGATTGCTCTCGGAAGAGGACTAGACGTGTTTCTGTCTGTTGTGGACTTTCTTTATGATGTATGTGACGACTCCCCAGACCGTGAAGTCGTTGCTTTCCGTAACGTGAATCGGCTTGTATGACTTGTTTGCCGGAAGCAGCCACATCTCGCTGACCTGCTGGAGAATACGGTAGGAAACGCCGGGTTTCGGGGCATTGACGCTCTTGCCTTCGCCCACCTTCTCGGGATCGGAGAAAGATATGTATTTCAATGTGAATTCCCCGTCGATGAAGCAGACAGCCATATCTCCTTCCTGCGCATTCAACGCCTTGTCTATCACGAGGATATCGCCTTCTTCCACTCCTGCGTCAATCATCGAATCACCCACCACGCGGCCGTAGAATGTAGCGGCCGGATGCCTTACGAGTTCGGCATTCAGGTCAATGCATTTGTTCATGTAGTCCTGTGCCGGAGAAGGAAAACCTGCGTGAATGCCGTCTTCCGCCATCGGGGGCAGACCATTTTTTTCTACGTCGATGTCCATTGGGTAAAATTCTTCTGCGAAGTTACTATTATTTTTCTAATTTTGCGGTATGGAATTAGTCGAGGAAGTCAATGCATTTCTGTCAGAATGGTCTGAGGTGGCCTGCTTGGAGACGCCTCAGGGGCTCACGGCATTGACCTGCGGAAAAAAGGCATTGGTCCTGCCGGTTCCGGTGAGAAGCAGATCCGCCGAAGAGGCTTTCCGTGTCAATGCATTGGTGCGCCTGTCGCTTGTTTTTCTGATGACGTCATTTCCCGAAACTAAGGTCGTGATACTTCCTGAGGATATGTGGCGGGCAAGGCCTGAGATGATGAGACCGCGTCTGCTCGCCCAGATAGGCCGGTTCAGGTCAATCTTTGCCAGAAACACTTCTGCTCGCAGGATTACCGGACCCGAGGCGGCTGAATTCCTGAAGAAATGGCATACGTATTCTGACGCTGCGTCGCGATACAGATACGGACTCTTTCTCGGAGGAACGCTCCTTGTGGCTGTGGCCACGTTCTCGTCTGCCCGGACATGGCAGAAGCAGGAAGGCGTCGTAAGGTCCTATGAATGGGTGCGTTATGCGTCATTGCCGGATGTCCGTGTCGTGGGCGGTATGGGAAAACTGCTCAAGACTTTCGTGAGAGAAGTCGGGCCTGACGACGTCATGAGTTACGCGGACCTTGAGTGGACCGACGGAGAGGTCTATGACAGACTCGGTTTCAGGGTAGAGGGACTGCGCGGGAGTGTGCTGTTTTCGGTCAATGAAAAGACTTGGGAACGCAAGGCATTGGCCTCAGATATGTCGGGGCCGCAGGGCTCTCTGTATCACGTGAATCTCGGCAGCAGAAAGTACAGGCTGAAAGTGGAAGGCAAGGATGAAAAATAAGAAACATACATTCTGGGGGAGGTTATGGAGGTTTTTGTTCATAAAACTTCCTGTGGCCTTCGTCGGTATAACTGTGCTGTGGGTGCTTATGCTGAAATGGGTGCCTGTCTATGTCACACCGCTTATGATACAGCGCTCGGTGCAGTACCGGAATGACAAGTCGTTCCATACCCGCAAGACCTGGGTGAGTTACGACAGGATTTCGCCGGAGCTGGCCAAGGCCGTGATAGCGAGTGAGGACAATCTTTTCGATACCCACAGCGGATTTGACTGGAAGCAGATAAACAAGGCGATAGACGACCATGAACGTGGAAAAAAACTGCGTGGGGCGAGCACGATTTCGCAGCAGACTGCCAAGAATGTGTTCCTGCTACCTTCCCGCAACTTCGTCAGAAAAGGCCTGGAGGCATATTTTACTGTGCTCATAGAAAATATCTGGGGCAAGAAGCGTATAATGGAGGTCTATCTCAATGTGGCTGAAATGGGGCGGGGCATCTATGGGGCACAGGCTGCCGCTGAATGTCACTTCCGCAAGAATGCCTCGAAACTTACCAGGCAGGAGTCGTGTCTGATCGCCGCCTGTCTGCCAAATCCGCTGAAGCGCAATGCCGGAGCACCTTCCGGATATGTGCGAGGCAGGGCTGCGATGATCCAGAGTCTGGAAGCCAAGCTTTCTTATCCTGAATGGGTTGCATCTCGGAAATAATGACTAAATTTGAAGACTTAATAAAACACTTATATTGACAATGGACGCAATTGTAAAAACCGACTTCAGTTTTCCCGGCCAGGTCGGCAAGTATGTAGGGAAAGTACGCGACGTGTATGACATTGACGGCAAGTACCTTGTGATGGTGGTTTCAGACCGCATTTCCGCATTTGACGTGGTCCTTCCTGAGGGTATTCCCTATAAAGGACAGGTCTTGAACCAGATAGCCGCCAAGTTCCTTGACGCGACTTCTGACATTGTTCCGAACTGGAAGATCGCTTCCCCTGACCCTATGGTGACTGTCGGTTACAAGTGCGAGCAGTATCGAGTGGAGATGGTCATCCGCGGTTGTCTTGCCGGTCATGCCTGGAGAGAGTATCAGGCAGGGAAGAGAACGCTATGCGGGGTTCAGCTTCCTGACGGAATGGTGGAAGGCCAGGCTTTCCCGGAACCGATCATCACTCCTTCCGCAAAGGCTTCCGAGGGACATGATGAGGACATTACCCGCGAAGAGATCATCGCTCAGGGAATTGTGCCGGAGGAGGATTACATCCAGATAGAGAAATATACCAGGGCCATATTCAAGAGAGGCCAGGAAATCGCTGCCAAGATGGGACTGGTTCTGGTGGACACCAAATATGAGTTCGGCAAGCTTGACGGAAAGATATATCTGATGGACGAGGTCCATACTCCGGATTCTTCACGTTATTACTATGCCGACGGCTACGAGGAAAGGCTCCGCAAGGGCGAGAAGCAGAAGCAGCTCTCCAAGGAGTTCGTGCGTGAGTGGCTGATGGCCAATGGCTTCCAGGGCCTTGAGGGACAGAAAGTTCCTGAAATGACTCCGGAGGTGGTGTCCCACATTGAGGAAAGATACATTGAACTTTACGAGAAGATAACCGGCACCAAGTTCGAAAGACGCGAGTATTCGGCTTCAGATATCGAGCGCAATGTGACGGCTTGTCTTGAGAAGCTATTGGGCGCTTAAGAATCGCTTTAGACCGTTTTCCGGATTTGAAAACTTATGCATTAGTCGATTGCAACAATTTTTTCGTTTCGTGCGAAAGGGCTTTCCAACCGGAACTGGAAGGGAAGCCCGTTGTGGTTTTGTCCAACAATGACGGATGCGTGGTGGCCCGAAGCAATGAGAGCAAGGCGATGGGTATCAAGATGGGTACCCCGTTCTTCAAGATCCGGGACAAGGTCGAAAGCGGAAATCTCATTGTCCGCTCTTCCAATTACTCTCTTTACGGCGATTTGTCGTCGCGGGTGATGTCCATACTTGCTGCAGCGGTCCCGAAAATCGAAATCTATTCCATCGACGAGGCCTACCTGTGTGTTGACGGCATTGACAAGAAAAAATTGGAAGTCCTGTGTCCTGAGCTGGTACGGCGTATCCGCAAGTGGGTGGGAATCCCTGTCAGCATCGGTATAGCGTCCACCAAGACATTGGCGAAGGTGGCGAATCATTTTGCCAAGAAATATCCGGGATACAAGGGCGTTTGCAGGATAGTGACCGAGGAGCAGAGGGTCAAAGCGCTGAAACTCACGCCGATAGGGGACGTATGGGGAATCGGCCGCAGGGTGGCGCCGAGGCTGCTGGCGATGGGACTGACCACGGCTTTTGATTATGTGTCAATGCCGCAGGACTGGGTGTATAAGAATTTGGGCCTGGGCGGTCTGCGTGTCTGGAATGAACTCAATGGTAAGGAAAGCGTGGAGGAGGAACGTGATGAGGCCAGGCAGTCCATCTGCACTTCCCGTTCATTCGCCGAAACGATTACTGATATTCAGGAACTTAGTGCGCGTGTGTCGGATTTTGCCGCCAAATGCGCGGAGAAGCTTCGTCACGACGGTACTGCTGCCTACTGCATAAACACTTTCCTCTACACTAACCGTTTCCGTGAGGACAAGCCGCAGGATTTTCCTGACGCCACGATTCGTCTGGATATGCCGGCAAGCAGCACTCAGGAGGTGGTCTCGGCCGCACTCAAGGCCTTGAAGCTTATCTGGAAACCCGGATTTGAATACAAGAAGGCCGGCGTGGTCGTCTTCGATATCGTGAACCGTGACGAGCGCCAGCTGACGCTCTTCGAAACGGACTCTGCCAAGAAGGAAAAGCAGGATGTCCTCTCCCAAGTCATGGACAATGTCAATGTATCTTCCGGCCAGAACGTGCTCCGTGTGGCCACCCAGCGTCCCGGCCACTACGCCGACGGCATCCGCCGCGAGCACGCCTCACGCCTCTTCTCTACCGACTGGGACAGCATAATCGAAATACACTGATGTATTATTCTTCCATAAACATCTGCTGGCGGATATATTCGAGGCTGTCTTCTACATATTTGTAGCCGCCCGAGCCAGGTTTCCCGTACGAGAGATACATAAGACAGTATTCCTCAGCTTTCTTCCAGTTCTTGAGCCGCTCGTAGCAATAGGCGATGTTGCTCAGAACCGAATACTTGCTCTTGTCCGTTTCCCACGATTTCAGATAATAATCAAGAGCCATATCGAATTGATTGGACCTCATATACCCCAAGGCATATTCTCTCTGAATCTTGCCGAGTAGGTCCGGGGAGGGCGTAATGATTTTCCTGACTTCGTCATTGCGTCACCCTAAACGCCAAAGTGATCAAAGAGCGGTTTAAGAGCCCTCTGTTCTGGCGTGAGCATCATAGTCTTGACCATGACCTTGTCATTCAGAGGCAGTCTGAGCCGTATAGTCGTTATTGTCTTGGCAATCTTTAATACAGAGTCGACACTCATTTCCAGTTTGAGTTCTGTAACGATGCGTTCGAGTTCTTTGTAGACCTTGTATGCGACAAAACACAGACAAACGTGAGCTTCGATTCTTCGTTCAGTAAAATGGAAGATCGGCCTGGTCTCTATTGTGCCTTTCGATATGCGGAACGCCCTTTCAACGACCCATAGCCCATGGTATTGAGTTACAACCTCTTCTGGCGGTAGTAAGGTATTCGTGACATATCCTTTCAGACCGTCCCATTTTTCATCTTCATCAATCTTGTCCTGACATATGCTGACGCGCACGTCATTGTCTATCTTGAGGAATTTGCCGTATCCGCGTCTGTTGATCTTGTCTTTCGTTACTCTCCCTGCTGCAAAGGCTTTCTTCAGGCGTTCAACACCTTTAGCACGGTTTAGAGCGTCTTTGGCCGCGCGTTTCGAACTGTAAGACACTATCAGACGGTCTCCGTTGTCGAGAATGCGTTCATGATACAATCCATCCTCATGTGGTAGCGACAATAGCCACCGTTCTGTATCGGCATCCGATTTCTTTATACGGCTTCCCACAATGAACTTATAACCTCCGCTCCTGAGCATTCCGATATTGCGCTTTATCATGAAGCCAGAGTCGGCAACGACTATGAAATCGTCCAGCCCGAAACGCAGTTTGAAGTTGTCTATGATTGGGATCATGGTATTGCTCTCGTATTGAGCCCCGTTGAATATAGAATAGGAGAGAGGATAGCCGTTCTCGCAGACAAGTAGTCCCAATATTATCTGTGTCTCAACTGTTTTACCATCCTTTGAGAATCCTGGACTCCTGAGATTGTCTTCACGGAAACTTTCGAAATAGAGTGACGTGACGTCATAAAACAGCATCTCAACGCGGCCTCCAAGTATGGAAAACGTATGTCCAACGCTAATCTTCTGAACCGCTTCCTGCTGTGTGTTGTAGAGTTTGTCAAGATAACGGTATATTTTGCTGAGGTTCACATCTTCGTCAAAATGGCTCTTTAGGTACTCCGCAGTAGCCATTTTGCTCATCGGCTGGCACAGGCGTGCCACAACAAGGCTGCGCAGGATGCCATCATCAACACGGTTGAAGCCGATGGAGTCATATACTTTGTCCAATAGCAGTTTGGCTCCGTTCAGCAGGATTGAATCGATGTTGGCAAGGACTGCAGCCGCATACTCTTCTTCTTGCGCCTTGTTTCCCGCTCCTTCAAAGTCAAGTTCGACTATACCCAGATGCTCTTTTATCCATTCTCGACCTTTCTCGCATAGATCATCGACTTCGGACTCGTCCGTCGCGATGCCTATGGTATGCAGTTCCTTAAACTTGCCTCCATGCTTGTCCACCACAACTACGCTGATGGTGCCAGACCGATTCTTTTTTCTTCGTACAAACATGACGCAAATATAGTCAATTCGTACCTTGCATCACCCTAAATCACCATTAAAAATTTGCAATATGCTGATAATCAATGAGACCTTATTTTGACCTTAGAAAAGTGACGAAGTCAGGAGTAGGTCCGGGGAGGGCGTAATGATTTTCAATGCCCGGTCAAACCAAGGCTTTGCTTTGTTTATTCCCTGGCCACATTCGCTCATGACTGAGCCGATGCTGTATGCAAGATTTACGTCACTGGAATCTAATTGCCAAGCTGCTTCCAGTTCCTTTATTGCAGGTACATACTCTTTGTTGCGCCATTGGTTCTGTCCCAAGTACAGGTGAACACTGTAACTGTCATTCCCGTCATCTTTCATTTTCTGGAATACATCTTCGGAACTGTTGAAATCCTCCATCAGAAAATAAGCAAGCCCTTTCAATCCTCTTATGCCCATATTCGTGGAATCAATCTGAAGATAGTCTTCTGCCATATCGAGTACCTTCACATAATCCTTCCGCTCAAGATGTATTTTGGCTGCCTTGCTGACCACAGAAGGGTTCGCAGGGTTCATTCCAATATACATGTTATAGTAGATCAGTGCAGAATCAGGCATTGCCATCATGTTGAATGAATCTGCTGTGAGTGAAACTATTGCGGGAATCGTATCCCTTTTGATTATGGATAGTCCAAGTTCAGAGCTTGATTTGTAATCTTTGGACCGGTAAGTCGTGAGCATCAGCTTGATTCTGTATAAAATGCTTTCCGGCTTCATCAGAAGCAGTGTAGAATAGGTGCTGGCTGCTGCATCAAGATCTCCTGCTTGGATGTAACAGTCTGCAAGTTCATTTTGTACTTCTTCGTCAATCTGTCCAGGACTTATAAGTCCTGATAACAATTCTATAGCATCCTCAGTCTTGTATATACTCTTGAGATACCTTGCTTCTTCAATGGTGGCGTTTCTGTCTTTCATTAACTTGGGCGACTGTGCTGATGCGATGAGTTGACAGAAACAATTGATAATCAGGATAATGGAAAGTAACTTTTGCATAGGCATTTATTCAGTTTTTGTGTTTCTCTCGATTCTGAACATGGCAGTAATGCGTGTTTCTTTTGAGCCATACCAGCAAAGGTAGTCATTCCTTATGATAAAAAACATGGAATATTTTGGAACTGAAGAGGAAAATAATTACTTTGGTGCAAGGAAAATTATAATTACTGACCATTTGATAACTTATGAAATAATGAGGTATTATTTTCTAAGCTTATTGTGCGTTATTGCGTTTTTGTTGCAGAACGCGAAAACCGTAGATGCACAAACGGTAGTAACAACTTACCGAGAAAGCACCTTTGAACAAAGGAATCATGATATAAGGTTTTCTGTCATAGATAGTTTAACTCTAGAACCGATAGAGTTCGCCTCAGCCTACCTTATTCCTCATGGTGATACGATAATTACTCATTTTACTATTTCGGCCAAAAACGGAGAAGTTCAGTTCTCTAATGTCATGAAGGGGCGTTATCGGTTGAATGTCGAGATTCTTGGATATAACTCTTTCAGTCGGGAATACGCTATAAATTCAGATGACGCTGTGCCGAAAGTAATAAAACTGTCTGAGAGCGAAGGTTTTATTGATGCCGCTACAATAACGGGGTTGGCGGACCCGATTCGACAAGTTAAGGACACTATTATCTATAATGCCACTGCTTTTAGAGTCGGTAGTGATGCTATGTTGGAAGAACTGCTTAAGACGATGCCCGGAATTGAAATTAAGGACGGTTCGGTCACAGTGAATGGAAAGCCTGTAACTGAAATTACGGTCAATGGCAAAACATTCTTTTTTGGCGATATGTCAGTAGCTCTTAAAAATTTGCCGGCAAAGATCATTGATAAAATCAAGATTATAGATAGGGCTTCCAAGGAATCAGAGAGTAGTGGAATGAGAACTGCAACTACAGATGAGCGTGTTATGGATGTCGTATTGGATGCTGAATTTTCTAAAGGAGCATTCGGGAATATGAATCTTGGAGGTGGCGCGGCTTGGGATAAATCTCCTGAGGGTGAAGATTCCGCTGTGAAAAGTATTTATTTGGCAAAAGTATTCTCGAGCATATATGGCAAGAAGGATCAGATGACGATTCTTGCTGATGCCAATAATATGACCGTGGGTAATGGCTACGGTACAAAGGCCGGTGTAAGCTGGTCAACGGACCGGCTGGAAAAAATAGATGCAAATGTTTCTGTAATAGGATCTTACGGTAGAATACGGTCGGATAACAGTTCTAATTTATCCTACTATAATGTCGGTTCTTCTTTAGATAAATTGTCAAAGACATCTTCAAAATCAAACCAAGGCAAGATCGCGGCATTTATAGATGTCCATAATAAGAATTCGGACATTATTGACTTTGAGTTGAAACCGGAGTTTTCCGTTTCGAAAAGCAAGTTGGGTCACTTGAGTTCAGGAAAGACAGATTATTACTCAATGAGTGACGATCGGTCTGGAACTTCAGATGATCTGAAGACAAATGGCAGACTGTCTTTTGATGTGAAAAAACTGGGCAAAGCAGGTCGTGCGATAAACATTTATTCTAAATATGATTTATCAGAGTCAAGAGAATTTCTGGACCGCATCTCGGATATGCATTATGCGAAGTCTGATGTCTTGGAAAGGTTGAAATACGATATGCGTTATCGTGCATTTAAGGTATCTGCCAGTTTTGCATATACGGAACCGATTGCAACAAAATGGTCATTGTTTTTCTCTGAAACGTTCAGATATGATTTTTCAGGAAACAAAACGTTAGCTAGAGAAAAGCTTACGGAAATCGTTCGTGACGACTTGTCCTCTGATAGCAATATAAATAACTATAGACTGACGGAGAATTTGCTTATAAAGTATCGAAATAAGATTTCCCTCCATGTGGGAGCTTCAGTTGAGCACCTGAAAACTACAAATTCTCTTTGGCAGGTTATTTCAAGCCAAAGAATGGAGAACCGTTTTGTTACCAATGTGTCGCCATATGTACATATGCAATTTCACTCGCAATCTCAATACATGCAATTCTATGTCGGAGCTGATGCAATACCTATATCCAGTATGGAAGTGTTTCCGGCAGTTGTGAAATTGACCCCGTCAGATATGCAGACCGGGAATATATTTCTTCATCAGCCTTATGCTAATGAATTTAATTTTTCTTATACACGTGCAGGTAAGATAACATGTGATTTTACTTTATTGTCATCGATACAAAAAAATCCAGTTGTCTATGCGAACTGGTTTGACAAGTCCGGTGTGCGAAATTCGTTTCCTGTCAATTCCAAGAAACCATCTGCAAACATTTATCTCAATTATACAATATGGTCATATCTGGACAAGAAAAAGCAATTGTTCTTCCAGACTTCCGGTACTGGGCAGTATAAACTGCAGAGTGGATATCAGTCGCTTATGGAACTTGACGGGTTAGGTGATACGAGTTTTGACTATGCATTGTTCTTGTCAAAAATCTATGGTGGTGCGTCTGGTGAGAAATTTTATAATGGAGAAAGCGGATTCAAAGAAAGCAGAACAAACATTATAGATGCAAATGCTTTTGTTTATGCTCTCTATAGGACAGGGGCCTTGTCTGTAAATCTTAAAATCGGGGCGAACTATTATGGTTCGAGATACTCTCTTGTGAAAAAAGCAAATAAAGACGTCTTTGTCCTGTATGCTACTCCGGCTTTCTCGTATGAATTTCCGTACGGCTTTTCGATTGATACGGAGTGTGAATATAAGATTTATCGTGGCTACGGAGATAATTATGACCGCGAACTATATGACTGGTCTGTTGCTGTCGGTAAAAGATTTAAAATGGTTTCAATTGCATTGACAGTAAATGATTTGCTGAATCAGAGCGTAAATTTTACGCATTCTGCAAGTGCAGAATATTATCAGACTGTGTTGTCGAGGTCATTGGGACGGAGAATTACACTTACATTGTCTTATAATTTCGGAAAGGGCAGTAACAAACAAAAACGTGCAGCAGACAGGTTTGCACGTGATTCCGAGCAGTATTAGCAGGAAAAACAGTAATTGTTGTCATGCATCGGCTAATCCGTGATCAGATTTGAAAAAGATGTCCTATATTTGAAGATGTTTTGATGATAATCAAGTGAAACCATAATATGGCAAAATATTGAAACTTATGATAATCAAACGTTTGTTCGCGGTTTTGTTCGCGGTTGCTGCTGTCTGCAGTTGTGCTTCAAGTTCTAGGGATTCGAGATGGAGTGAGGAGAAAGCCTGGAAATGGTATTCTGAACGTGATTGGCCTGTGGGATGTGATTACATTCCGGCATATGCAGGCAACCAGTTGGAAATGTGGCAGGAAGATACTTTCTCTCCGGATTCCATTGACAGGGAACTCGGCTGGGCTCAGGAGTTGGGCTTCAATACTTTACGTGTGTTCCTCCATCATGTTCTCTGGCAGAGTGACAAGGAGGGCTTCAAGTCCCGGATTTCCAAGTTCCTGGACATTGCCTCGTCCCACGGAATATCCACGATGTTCGTGTTCCTGGATGACTGCTGGTGTGAGAGTTACGCACCAGGGATACAGCCGGAGCCTGTTCCGGGGCAGCATAATTCTGTATGGTGCAAAGACCCCGGCATCGAGTATTTCGGACCATGCGGCAGCGGCTGCCTCTATGCGCAGGATACGACGGCGATTGTCAATGTGCTGGAGGCTTATGTCACAGACATTGTCTCTACATTCAAGGATGACAGCAGGATTTTTGCCTGGGATCTCTACAATGAGCCGGGCGGCGGACAGGATCCGGACCGTTACTGGGAGCGCTCTTTCCCACTGCTCAAGGATGTGTTCAGCTGGGCACGTAAGGTGAATCCGTCGCAGCCGCTTACTGCCGGTGTCTGGAACAGCCGCCTGCACGAAATGAATGCATGGCAGCTGGCGAACTCGGATATAATTACGTATCACACTTATGCTCCTCTGGAGAGCCACAAGGAGATGGTCGATACGCTGAGCCGTTATTCGAGACCGATGGTCTGCACTGAATATATGGCCAGGACTGAGGGCAGTACGTTCCAGACCATCTTGCCGATGCTGAAGGAAGCCGGAGTGGGTGCGATCAACTGGGGCTTCGTCTCAGGCAAATCAAACACCATTTTCTCATGGGCAACCATTACACATCCTTGTGAAACACCTGAGCCGGAGCTCTGGTTCCACGACATTCTCAGAAAAGACGGTACGCCATATTCTTCGGACGAAACCGACCTCATCAAGCGTCTGGCCTTGTCCCGGCAGTAACGCGCACGGGATGCCCGGACAATGCGTGTCAGCGTCTTTCACTGCAGACCAGTGCGGCGGTGAGCCAGATCAGTAGCTGTCCGGAGTAGTAGGTGGTCATTATCAGGATGTTGCTGTATGGCACTGGCGAGACGAACTTGTTCCATGACAGAATCATATCCGAGAGCAGGAACAGCGCAGCACCTGCCGCGAACGTCCATTGCCGCTGCAGTGCCGACATGGCCAGCATTGAACTGATCAGAACTGCGTAGATGGCGCATCCGATGCGGGTGACGCCGGCCGGCGCGTGCGGAATGATGCTTGTCAATGCGAAGATCACCAATGCCGCGGCTATCGTCACTGCGCAGATTACTGTCAATGCTTTTGCACGTACGCCCTTTCCGGCTTCTGCCCCGTCCGGTACACATTCCTGGTATCTGCATGTCCGCAGGTCTGCAGGCAGGGAGAGAAACCTCTTGACGAAAAATGTGATCAGCATCACGTGGGCCGCAGCGAAGAAAGACATCTGCCCGATGAAATTGCCGGAAGCGCCCATATAGTCTCCGCACATCGAGAAGATCATGGCCAATGTTATCTGACGCGGAGCGAGAAAAATTCCTGCCAATGACAATGTCAGCAGCGGGCCTATGATTCTATATTTCACCACAAGTTCCGGCAATACCGAGCGCAGGACCGGTTTCGGAATGAAATAGACCACCGCCAGCAGTAGGAATATCGCTACGGTGATACACACGTTTCTGTCGAACTTTTTCATTTATCAGCTGTTTTGTGATTCTGTAATACACAAATGTAGTGTTTTTTGTGAAAAGACGAATGATGGATGTCTGCTGTCAAAGGAGGAATATGACTTGACCCACCAGTTGAATCCCGACGGTCCGGCAGCCACGGCGGACGTGGCCGGCCCACGGCCTCGGGAAGTGGGAGGTGCCTGCCGGATACAAGTTCTCGCGATAGCGAGGACGCAGGAGACGGTAGGAGGGCCGAACGGAGCAACGCGGAGTGAGTTCCGCCGTGGCTGCCAGACTGTCGGCGTGACACAGGTCAGAGGAGCACATCTAAGCCGGCAATGGTGTCAAGCGTGACGCATCAAAGCCCGTAATGCTCCTTATGCGTCAAGCGACGTGTGCAGAACCGGCCCTTTTGCCCCCGTCACCCTTCGCATTGCTCTTCACGGGTGCAAATCGCGGGTTTCTGTCCCCGTCGTTGGATTCACGTGTGCAAATCCGGCCTTTCTGCCCCCGTCACGCAATCATTGATGTTGTTCCACGCGTGTGACTCAGCCGGAGTTGTGCAATTTGGGAGTATCAATGTTCTAAAAGTGGTATTGTTGAGGTAACATTAATTGTTTCAGGGGAGAAGATTATAATTTTGCACCCCGGAATTGTTCGCATTCCTTGTGGGGAACGGCGATAATAATAGAGATAATGCATATAAAAGGAACTAACGTGCTGATCACCGGCGGGGCGTCGGGAATCGGCAGAATTATGGGACGTATCTGTCTGGAGAAAGGGGCATCTAACCTTATTGTCTGGGATATAAATCAGGCGAACATTGACAAGACAGTGGCGGAACTTTCTGACGTCAAACCTGCGGAAGCCGGTGTCAGTAAAGGCCAGATTCACAGCTATATAGTGAATGTGTCGGACCCTCAGGCCATCAAGTCGGCATATGAAAAAGTGAAAAGCGAAGTCGGGGAGGTTGACATTCTTGTCAACTGTGCCGGAATCGTGCGCGGAAACAATACCTTCGACAAACAGACTGTACAGGACATTGACCTGACTATGGATATCAATGCCAATGCACCGATGTATGTGGCGCTCGCTGTGCTTCCGGACATGCTCCGCAGGGACAGAGGGCATATCTGCAATATCGCCTCGGCGGCAGGAATGCTCGGTGTGCCTAAACTCTCAGTCTATTGCGCCAGCAAATGGGCAGTGATCGGCTGGACCGAATCCATGAGAGTGGAACTGAAACAGGCCCGCAGCCACGTGAGAGTGACATCTGTCGCACCTTACTTCATCAATACGGGAATGTTCGACGGAGTGAACTCCAAGGTGTTCCCGATACTGGATCCTGAAAAGACAGCCGCGAAAATCATCCGTGCAGTGGAAGTCGGCAAGTCATTCAGAGGCATTCCGTTCGCATATCATTTCATCCGCATATGGCAGGGCCTGCTGCCCAATTTCCTCTTTGATTTCATCTTCGGAAAAGTTTTCGGCGTGTATTCGGTGATGGACCATTTCACAGGTCGCAGAAAATAAGTTATATTTGGGGAAAATGACATTGACAATGGAATCTACATCAGCAGAGAGGATTGTTGAAATCCGTGAAAAACAACGCAAATATTTCCATAGCGGGGCGACCCTGGACGTGAAAGCCCGCAAGGCGGCATTGAAAAAGTTCGAGCAGGCAGTGCTCAAATGGGAAAAACCGCTGTGCGATGCGCTCTGGGCTGACCTGCACAAGTCTTACGAGGAAGCGTATCTTACGGAAATCAGCATTTTGCTCGGCGAAATCCGCACACATATCCGCAAGATAGGGAAGTGGACCAGACCTCAGCGCAAATGTACGCCGCTGAAGCTGTTCCCGTCGTCAAGCAGAATCGTGAGCGAACCTTTGGGAACGGCACTGATAATCTCACCGTGGAACTATCCGGTGCAGCTTCTGCTTACCCCGCTCGTGGGCGCGATATCCGCAGGCTGTACCGCAGTGCTGAAGCCTTCACCATATGTTCCTACAGTCTCGAAAGTAATCGAAGATATGATCTGTGATACTTTCCCTGAAGAGTATGTGGCTGTGACACAGGGACATAGGGATGTGAACGGATTGCTGTTGGAACAGCGTTGGGATATGATATTCTTTACCGGAAGCCCGTCTCTGGGACGTCTGGTGATGTCATCTGCGGCCAAGAATCTGACGCCGGTCGTACTCGAACTCGGAGGCAAGAGCCCTTGTATCATTGACAAGGATGCTGACATCAGGACTGCGGCGAAAAGGGTGGCCTGGGGCAAGAGCCTCAATGCCGGCCAGACCTGCATTGCCCCGGATTATCTTATGCTTCATAAAGATATCAAGGACAGCTTTCTCTCTGCACTCAAGGCTGAGTTCAATGCTCTTCTGGGAGACGACCCGCAGAAGTCCGGGCATTTCGTGAGAATAGTGAATGACAAGGCTTTCGAGCGCATAGAGAGTTATCTGAAAGATGGCGACATCGTATTCGGCGGCCGCAGGGACAGGGCTGAAAGATATTTCGAGCCGACTGTTCTGGACAATGTCAATGCGGATTCTCCTGTGATGCAGGAAGAGATCTTCGGTCCGATATTCCCTGTACAGACATTCTCGGATATCGATGAGGTGACGGAATTCATAAGCTCGCGGGAGAAGCCTCTGGCGCTCTATTATTTCGGAAAACAGGGTGACAAGGTAATCCGCGCCACATCTGCCGGCGGAACTTGCATCAATGACACGATCATGCATATTGCCAATGAGAATGTTCCTTTCGGAGGTGTCGGGATGTCCGGTATGGGCAGCTATCACAACAAGCTCAGTTTCGATGCTTTCACCCATTACAGGGCCGTGATTTCCACGCCGACGTGCATGGACCTGCCTTTCAGGTATATGCCTTATTCCTGGTTCAATGTCGTGAAAAAGTTATTGTAAGGTAACGAAGTTATTGCTATATTTGACAGTGGTGGGAGTGGATTCCGCCGCTGTTTTTTATTTAGTAAAAAGAGAAGAAGATGGAAAAGAAATTGTCAAATGTGGTGAAGCCGGAGTCAATGACTGCGGAGGAATGGCAGAAGGAATTGCGGAGACAATTTGTGGAGAGGGAGCCGCTGTCTATAACGCCTGATGCGGATGAGGCCGCCTATGGCGTATTTGATGTCAGAAATCCCAAGACCAAAAACTGCTACAAGGTCGTGTACAGGGGCGTTGACAGCAAATGGAACTACTGCTCCTGCATGGATTTCAAGACCAACCGGCTTGGCACCTGCAAGCATGTGGAGGCAGTGCGCAAGTGGCTTGAGTCGCATCATAAGAATGCTGCGGTGGTCAATCCTCCATATTCATCTCTGTATGTCTCCTACAAGGACGGCAGGGAAGTGTGCCTGCGGATAGGAAGCTCGCATTGGGCGGAAATGAAAGTGCTTGCGGCAGAATGGTTTACGGAAGACGGCAAGGCGCTGCCCGGGACATTGACCCGAATGCCTGTCTTTATCGCGAAAGCGAAGGAAATCGAGCCGGAATTCCGCTGTTATCCGGATGTGACTGATTATCTCTCAGAGATCAAGGATGCCCAATATCGTGAACGGTATCTCTCCTCGATGGCGGACAAGAATATGGATTCGCTGCTTAAGACGACATTGTATCCTTACCAGAAAGAGGGCATCCGTTTCGCATTCTCGAAGGGCAAGTCCATTATCGCAGACGAAATGGGACTCGGCAAGACGGTCCAGGCCATCGGCTGTGCTGAACTTATGCGTAAGGCGGGACTGATTTCATCCGTGTTGGTGCTGTGTCCGGCATCATTGAAATACCAGTGGAAAAAGGAAATCGAGAAGTTCACGGATTCGGTGGCGGTAATCGTCGAAGGGCCGCAGGACAAGCGCAGGGAACTGTATCGGAGCCAGTCATTCTACAGGATTGTCTCTTACAATACGATGAGCAATGATATCCGCACTTTCGGCAATGCTTATGCGGAATGTCTGATCATGGATGAGGTGCAGCGACTGAAAAACTGGAACACGCAGATTTCGAGGGCAGCGCGCAAGATAAAATCGGACTATACCATAGTGCTGTCCGGAACTCCGTTGGAAAACAAGCTTGTGGAGCTTTACTCGGTGATGGAGTTCGTGGACCAGTATTGCCTGGGGCCGTATTACAAGTTCATTGACGAGACTACTGTGAAGGACGAAGGCGGCAAGATATTGTCCTACAAGAATTTGAATCTTGTGGGCGAGAGGCTCGCAAAGAGACTGGTACGGCGCAGGAAGGCGGATATAGAACTTCAGCTTCCGGAGCGGACTCAGCAGAATCTGTTCGTGCCGATGACTTCCAGACAGCGTGAAATTCACGATGAACTCAAGGCCGGAGTGGCTCAGATAGTGTCCAAATGGCGCAGAAGTCATTTCCTGAGCGATGTGGACAGAAAACGTCTGATGCTGCTTCTCTCGCAGATGCGCATGGTCTGCGATTCCACATATATTCTCGACCAGGAGACCAGATTCGATACCAAGGTTGAGGAGACTATGAATATAGTGCAGGAAGTGGTGGAGAGCGGGGATGACAAGATCGTGATATTCAGCCAGTGGGAGAGAATGACAAGGCTGATTGCCACGGAACTGGAAAAGTTGGGCGTGGGTTACGCGTCATTGAACGGCAAAGTGCCTTCCGAGAAAAGAAACGCTCTGGTGGAGAAGTTCTGGAACGAGCCGTCCTGCAGGGTGTTCATATCTACGGATACTGGAAGTACGGGACTGAATCTGCAGATTGCATCGAGGGTGATAAATCTGGATCTGCCGTGGAATCCTTCGGTTCTGGAGCAGCGCGTAGGACGTGTGTACCGTATCGGACAGCGCCGTAATATCCAGGTACTCAATATGATATCTCAAGATTCGTTCGAGGAGAGGATGCTGGCGACATTGGAAGTCAAGGCTTCGCTGTTCGAGGGAATTCTCGACAATGGGGATGACACCGTGGTGCTGGACGACAGCAGGATGAACAATATCCTGAAGGCAGTGGCGGATTATGTGGGTGAAGGGACGGATTCTCCGGACAACCTTTCCGCTGTCATGCCTGTCGGGCCGGAAGATACTGACAATGTAATGGCCAATGTCCAGGAGGATAGCCCTGCCGCGGAAGATCGTGAAACGGACTGCCGGGAGTTGTTGAAGCGCGGTTCCGATCTGCTTTCTGACCTTTCGGCGGTGTTGAAATCTCCGGAAAAGACGGCTGGACTTCTTGATGCGATTGTCCATACGGATGCGGAAACCGGCAAGTCGGAACTCAGAATCCCTGTTCCGGACAAGGATGCGGTGGCAACTATTCTGTCAAGCCTGCTCGGTCTGCTGCGCTGATCTGCTTGGACTTGCGCGACTCCATTGGATTTACGCGTCGCACTTGGACTCCAGCGTAGCGCTACTTGGGCTTGATTATATAGAAACAGGAGGTAGTGAACCAGTTGCGCACATACGGAATATGCGCCAGTAGGGAGCAGAGACGTCTCGGGCGCAGTCCGAACTTCGCCTTGTAATGAGGGGAGATGAACCAGAAAATCCTGTCATTGACCACATATCCGGTCTTATTGCATAACTTTTCGAAAAGCTCCGGCGTCATACGTGAACGCTTGATGCTCAGGAGTTCATCTATCTTGGCAGGCTCTTCGCCGAACATTTTCAGCCACGACTTGTAAATCGGGGCGGGCAGCACGTGCATGAACGGAACCGTGGAGCAGACTCTGCTTCTGCAAATCTGCTGGTGGCCTCCGAACGGCATCTGCCAGGCCGGGAACCCGAAAAATACTATTCCGTCCGGTTTCAGGTAATTCTTGCACCTGAGGAAAAACGCTTCCTTTCCATCCGGTTCGATATGCTCGATGACATCGTGAATCAGTATGATGTCGAACCCGCCGTCCTCGGCGAATGGGTTGTCTGTCAGGAAATTGGCACAGGCAAACTCGCCCTTTACATTGTGCGAAGAGAAAAATTTTCCCGCATTTTCGATTTTGCCAGAAGCCAGGTCCAGGCCGGCCACCGTGCAGCCCGATTCCGCGAAAGGAAGCAGGTTCCCGCCTTCGCCGCAGCCTATTTCCAGAATTCTGGTGTTGCTGTCAATGTTTTTGAACCTCTTGAGGTAGTCGATATAGAACTCGCGGGAAGTGCTTGCAAGTTCATTGAAATATCGTTCTCTGTCTATATGTCTTGTCTGCATTGTGCTGAGAATTATTCGTCTCTCATGAACTCTCCCGGAGTCTTGCCCGTGGACAGTCTGAAAAACCTTGTGAAGAATGAATGGTTCTGGAAACCGAGAGTGTCGGACACTTCCTTTATGGAGTATTTTCCGGAAAGCAGCAGACTCTTGGCATCCAGCAGTACATATTCGCGGATCAAGTCAAGCGGTTTTTTGCCGCTCGCTTTCTTTACCAGTCTTGAGAAATGCTTTTCGGAAATGAACTGCCGTCTGGCATAGAAGCCTACAGTCCTGTCTTTTCTTGAAAAATTATGGATGTCCTCCTGGAATCTGTACAGGACCTCTTTTTCTCTGGAGTAGCCGAGCGCATGGCTGTCCGTGGCCTCTGCATTGACCTTGTCGGAATCTGTCCCGCCGGCCGCGACCGAACGCTTGCGCCACTTCAGCAGCAGGCTCGCGAAAATGTAGGTGAAGCCGGAAAGAATGCCGTCGGAAGTGCTTTCGTCCGAGTTCTTGACAATGAATTTGAGGGACTGGCAGAGTTTCTCGTAATTCTCTGCCTCCTCCTCGTCAATGCTCGCTAGCGCCGGTTCCTGGTTATGGAGTACCCACTGCCTCAGGCTCCGACCGTGCGTGCTCCTCATTTCGGTCATAATATATTCAGAGTCAATGCCTACGATGATCACGCGGCACGCTTCGATAATGTTTACCTGTTCCAGAATCTGACCGCCGAAGATGACCAGGATACTGCCGCTCTCCAGCAGGTAGTCTTTCTGCTGGATGCGCACGGAAAATTTTCCGGATTTGCAGAAGACGCAGACGGTCAATGATGTTTTGAGGGGGAAGCGGAGGCGTGATGAGCCGTCGTATTCTCCGGTGGAGTCGTATTCCATATTGTCCAGGATGCAGAACTTGCTGTCCACCCAGATCCGGGATATCTGGCCGTCAAGGTAATTCGCGCCTATGGCGCCCAGTATTTCCTCACTTCTCATAATTAGTCAGTTTCTGAACTCGCAAATATACGTATTTTCTGAATAATGTATCCAAAAGGCTCTCTGACAATGTGTCAGTGTTTCTGTTTGGACTGTTTTTTGAAGCCTGATGCCGCGGAATGTCCAGAGGACAGGACATCCGATATAAACAATTCTTGAAATGAACAATAAGGAGATGCCTATCCTGCTTCTTACAGGATATCTTGGAAGCGGAAAAACCACATTGGTAAACCGCATTCTTTCAAACAAAAAGGGAATCCGTTTCGCTGTTATCGTAAACGATATCGGAGAGGTCAATATAGATGCTACATTGATCCAGCAGGGTGGCGTGGTCGGACAGAGCGACGACAGTCTCGTGGCGTTGCAGAACGGCTGCATCTGCTGTACGCTCAAGACTGACCTGATGAACCAGATAGTCGAGATCATGAAAATGGACAAGTTCGACTACATTGTCATCGAGGCGAGCGGAATCTGCGAACCTGAGCCTATCGCCCAGACTATCTGTTCAATGAAATCGATCGGCGGAGTCTATACGGAGTTCGGAACTCCGAGACTGGACTGCCTGGTTACCGTGGTGGACGCGCTCAGGATGGCTGACGAGTTCGGCTGCGGAGAGAGCCTTGAACGCAAGAATCTGGAGGAGGACGATATCGAAAACCTTATCATTCAGCAGATTGAGTTCTGTAATGTCATTCTTCTGAACAAGGCGTCTGAAGTGAGCCCTGAGGCATTGGACAAGATCAAGCACATTATCCGTGAGATCCAGACTAAGGCGCAGATAATCGAGTGCGACTATGCGGATGTGGATCTGGAGAAACTGCTCGATACCAATATGTTCGACTACCGTCAGACAGAGTCGGGAGCGGGCTGGATCCGCGGTCTGGAAAGCGATGTCCATGACGAGGATCATCACCACGAGGAGCACGAAGAGGAACATGATTATCATCACGAAGATCACGAGGAACATGAGGAACACCATCATCATGACCATGATGAAGAGCACGAAGACCACGACCATCACGAGGAACATCACCACCATCACCATGATCACGACCACGAAGGCGGTGAAGTCGAAGAATATGGAATCGGAACATTTGTCTATTTCAGAAGGCCGGCATTTGACCTGAACAAATTCGACTGGTTCGTCAACAAGAAACTTCCGAAGAGCGTGATCCGTGCCAAGGGACTCTGCTATTTCTCCGACAATACCGATATGTCATGCCTTTTCGAACAGGCGGGAAAGCAGATAATGCTCAGGGAGGCAGGCCAATGGTATGCCACGGCACCGGAGGAGGACCTTATCCGTATGATGAGACAGGATCCTACCATAATGAAGGACTGGGATGCCCACTATGGCGACCGCATGCAGAAGATAGTCTTCATCGGCCAGCACATGGACAAGGAACAGATCTGCAAAGACCTGGACGAGTGCCTTGTAAAGGAATAAATACAGTATTAATAAATAATGGTGTGCAGGTTATCGGGAGAGCTTTTCCGATAACCTGTATGCGTATGAGAAGTAACGTCTGAACGGCTTGAAGATGTTCCAGAAGGAAAGCCGGCGCATCATCTTCTTGGAATACGGGTCTATCGGGACTGAGCCGTTGCGGTTTATTGTGATGACCTTTCCGCATATATCCTGATAACGGCATGTCTCCTCGTTTTTGGGTACGCCGTCACCCTGGATTCTGTAGATGCCGTCAGGACGCACTTCGAGGATACGGTGCATGATGAACCTGCCATGGTACCGGAACAGGACAATGTCTCCTGCGGCCGGTGAAACCTCCTCTTTTCCCTCAGGAGTATATGATGCTGCTCCACAGAGAGTTACGGTATCTTTTTCCGGTCTTATGAACGGCAGCATGCTCCATCCCTTTACCGGAATGGTCACAGTGTGCCCCTCCTTGAGCAGACCGGTCACATTGTTGAAAAACAAGTCGTTTTCTATTACGAATTTATCCATTTCACAAACTTCTGCAGAACAATTCCGCGAATTTAATGAAAATTAACTAATTTTGTGAAGATACTGATACTAATACGAAATGAAGATAAAGAATGGTTTTGTCCTTCGCGAAATCTGCGGAGAAAATGTGATTTCAGAAGAAGGTTTGTCCAATGTCAATATGGGGCGGATCATTTGTCTCAATGAATCTGCCGCGTTCCTGCTGAAATCAGTGTGGAACGAAGAATTCACCCCGGAGTCGCTCGCAGATATGCTCCAGAAGGAGTATGAAATCTCGGACACTCAGGCGCTGGAAGATTCGAAGGCGCTCTGCAAAAGCTTGAAGGATAACGGTATAGCAGAATGATTATGACCAGGAAATTCAGCGTTGCAGGCATCCCGTTCGAGGTCCGTCTCGAGTCTCCGTGGAAATTCATGCCGTATTCCGCTCCAGTTCAGCAGCGCATCAGAAAGGCGGCTCAGGGAGCGGTGATGGACATCCTGCCTACGCGGGCCGGGGATGATGTGCCGTCCAGGACCTATGTCACCTGCCGCGAGGATCTCCCGGAAAACTTCGACCGGTCAATGCTGGATTTCTCTCAGTATGAGCCATTTGCGACAGAGGAAGATGCAGAGCCGGTTTTCAATGTCAATGTGAAAGGCACGTGGCCGGACCTGGTTTCTGACCCGTCAAACGAACTGCTCTTCAGCATTGACGATGTGGAGCCGTATTACAAGGCGTTCAGGACCAGCGGCGGGACACTTTTCGTGTTCAGGACTGCTGAAGACGTGCCTGTCTCCGCGATAATGGTTTCGCATGACGCCAAGGTCGGCGATTTTTATATCAATGGCCTGAAACGTCCGTCATCGGTGGTCTTCTATCTCTGCATGTGCCTCAGGATAATGTTTTCGTACAATGCGGCTGCGCATGATGCTCTTCTGCTTCACGCCTCAGTCATCAGCCACAATTCGGCTTCGACACTTTTCCTGGGCGCCAGCGGAACGGGCAAAAGCACTCACAGCAGACTGTGGCTGGACCATATAGGGGGAGCGGAACTTGTCAATGACGATAATCCCGTCGTGCGGCTTGAAGATGGGCATTGGTCCGTTTACGGCACACCCTGGAGCGGAAAGACACCTTGCTACCGTAATGTGAAAGAGCCTGTCAGGGCTTTTGTCCGGCTGTCCCAAGCTCCTGAAAACCATATTGAAAGAGTGAAAGGCATTGCTGCCTATGCGGCATTTGTCGGCTCCGTCTCCACCGTCAGGTGGGACAAGTCCGTGATGGACAGCATGACAGCGCTTGCATCCGACATTGCACAGAATGTTCCTACATACAAGATGGGCTGTCTCCCGAATGCGGAAGCTGCTGAAATCTGCTGCAGGGAAGTGGAAAAACAATAGATAACATTGAGCCTATGGATACACATACACATATAGTGATAATGGCCGGTGGCATCGGAAGCCGCCTGTGGCCCGCGAGCACACCTGCAGTGCCGAAACAGTTCATTGACCTTCTCGGAGTGGGCAAGTCATTGATCCAGCTTACGGTCGAGCGCTTCCTTCCGGTCTGCGACTACAGCAGGATGTGGGTGGTTACATCGGTCAAATATGCGGAAATGGTGAAGGCTCAGCTGCCGATGATTCCGGAATCACACATCCTGTCGGAGCCGGAGCCGAGAAATACAGCTCCCTGCATCGCCTATGCCTGCTGGAAAATCAAGGCGGAGGATCCTGATGCCAATGTGGTGGTGACTCCGTCCGACGCCGTGGTCCTGCGCAAGGAAAAGTTTGCGGACTGCATCAGAAAAGCATTGGACTTCACCGCTGAACACGACTGTATAGTAACTGTGGGTATTCATCCGGACAGGCCGGAAACAGGGTACGGCTATATCTGCTCGTCTTCTGTCGAGGAGGATAAAGTGCTTAAAGTCAATGCTTTCAAGGAAAAGCCTGACAGGCAGACTGCTGAGAAATATCTGGCGGCAGGGAATTATTTCTGGAATGCCGGCATTTTCGTGTGGTCTGTAAACACGATAGTCTCCCAGCTTCGACTTTTCGTTCCGGGAATCGCCGGGATAATGGACAGGATCGCTTCTTCGTTCGGCAAGCCTGAGGAAAATGATGTCCTGAATGAATTGTTCCCGCAATGCGAGAAAATCTCCATTGACTATGCCGTGATGGAGCGGTCGGAGTCGATCTATGTGATTGCCTCTGATGTGGAGTGGTCTGATTTGGGAAGCTGGAGTTCTGTAGGCGGCAAGATTTCCGGTGACAATGCCGGAAACAAGGTAGTGGGCGACGGTGTCCGGCTTTTCGGCTGCGAGGATTGTGTGGTCAATGCGGCTGATGGCGGGACAGTGGTCGTGTCGGGGTTGAAAAATTATGTCGTGGCAGTAAAAGACGGCAATATTCTTGTATGTCCATTGACGGAAGACCAGAAGATCAAGGATTTTCTGGCATAGGTTTTTATTGTTCTTATTATGCTTGAAAGACCTCATTATCGGACCGTTGTGATTTCTGATGTTCACATCGGAGCACCCCATTCCAAAGTGAAGGAGGCTGCTGAGTTTTTGAGTTCCGTCGATTGCGACAGGCTCATAATGAACGGCGACATTATAGACGGCTGGCAGTTGAAAAACTCCAGTGACAAGTGGACCGTGGTGCATTCCGCGTTCTTTTACGTCATAATGAAGATGATGGAGAAGCATTCTACGGAAGTGATTTATGTGACGGGCAACCATGACGACTTTCTCGACCCGCTTGTCCCGTCCAAGATGGCGAACATCACTCTTGTCAATGAATATATAATAAAGGAGAAGAATCACTCCTATGTGGTCATCCACGGGCATGCCTTCGACAGCATCACCGCCCGGCTCACGTTTCTTGCGAAACTCGGTGACGTCGCCTACAATCTGCTCCTGAAATTCAATAATGTATGGAACAGGGCACGTCTGAAAAGGGGCAAGGAGTATTATTCATTGTCAAAAGTCATAAAGCATAAGGTCAAGCAGGCTGTGTCTGCGATTTCCGGCTTCGAATCAGACCTCGATTCGTTTGCCAGGGCGAAAGGTTGTGACGGCATCATCTGCGGCCATATCCACACGCCGGAAGACAAATACCTGAAAAGCGGGGTGCATTACCTCAATTCCGGCGATTGGGTGGAGTCATTGACCGCATTGACAGAAGATTACGATGGAAACTGGTCTGTAGTAAAGTTTTCAGATTTCATTAACCGCAAATAAAGTTTGGCTATGAAGTACTTGTTCATAATCCAGGGCGAGGGGAGAGGCCACCTCACTCAGGCGATGACAATGGAAAAATTGCTGCGCTCCCGCGGGCACGAAGTAGTGGAAATGCTTGTGGGCAAGAGCGAAAGCAGAAAGTTGCCTTCATTTTTTCTCGACGGGGTCAATGCCCCTGTAACTTGTTTTGAGTCGATCAATTTCGTCTCTGCGGCTGCGGACAAGCGTCCGGATGCCGTAAAATCGGTTCTCTACAATATAGCAGTATCCCCGAAATTCATTCCGTCCGTATCATTGATCCGCTCGAAAATCAAGGAAAGCGGCGCGGATGTGATACTGAATTTTTATGAGCTGCTCGGTACGATTGCGCATGGACTCACAGGCAGAAGAGTTCCGATGGCGTGCATAGGGCACCAGTTCCTTTTTCTGCACGAGGATATGCATATTCCGGAATTCGGTTATGAGGGCCATCATGCCTTGAACCTGTTTTCCAAGGCGATAGCGGCCGGCGCTTCCAAAATTTTGGCCCTTTCTTTCAGGCCAATGCCGGATGACGGCAAGATAAAGGTGGTTCCGCCGCTCCTGCGTCCGGAAGTGCTCTCTTACAGGCAAAGTCCGGAATTCCGTGACGGCGACTATATCCTCGGCTATATGCTCAATGCCGGTTTCGCTGAAGAGGTGAAGGCCTGGCATGCCAAGAATCCTTCGGTTCCGCTCCGCTTCTTCTGGGACAATGCCGCTGAGGCCCCCGTGAAGGTGGTGGATGACACGCTGAGTTTCTATTATCTGGACGACAAGGAATTTCTCAGGCAGATGGCAGGCTGCATGGCATATGCTTCCACGGCCGGTTTCGAGTCCATCTGCGAGGCGATGTACCTGGGCAAGCCGCTGATGATGGTGCCGTCCCACATTGAACAGAAATGCAATGCGTATGATGCCACCCGTTTCGATGCGGCCGTCGAATCCGAAACGTTCGACCTGGATGTGCTTCTGAGTTTCGCACGTGACGGAAAGTTCCGCCGGGACGAGGGCTTTCCTGCATGGGCCCTGTCCGCTGCCGAGGTCTTCGCGAAGGAACTGGAGTCAATGTGACGGCTGAAATTGATGAAAAATATCCAAAGTCTTGGAAAATCGGATAATTGTGCGTAGATTTGCGTTCCAATTTTGGACAAACTAAATTTTTAAGAGAAATGAAAAAAGGAATTCATCCCGAAAACTACCGCCTTGTAGCTTTCAAGGATATGTCAAACGACACTGTATTCGTTACACGTTCATGTGCAACCACTAAAGAGACTCTGATGGTCGACGGAGTTGAGTACCCTGTAGTAAAGCTTGAGATTTCAAATACATCTCATCCGTTCTACACCGGTAAAGTCAAGCTTGTGGATACCGCAGGTCGTGTTGATAAATTCTACCAGAGATACAAGAGCAGACAGAAATAATTTCTTCTGTTTTGAGATTCAGGAGCTGTTCCCACGCGGGAGCGGCTCTTTTTTTATGCTCTTTTCTATTGTGATGCTGTTTCATTGTCTGATGCCTGCTTCAAGGATGGCGGATGAAATGCCCAAAAATGAATAAAAATGAACCAGAAATACCTAATATGCTTAATTATTAGCGAAATTTTTGTAAATATGATTTATAAGTGTAACTTTGCGACCAAGTGGTTACACAGACCACGAATTATAAACATCACATAATTATGTTCAAACATTTGAAGCAAACGTTTATCCGGGTATGCTTGGCTTTCGTTGCCATCGCAGCCCTGAATGTCGCTGCTCCTTCCCTGACATTTGCCCAGGAGGCCTCGGGGGGGGTAGTTGAAGGTATTATAGCCGATTCAAACGGACCTGTGCCAGGAGCAGCCGTCATGATTCGGGACAAAGCCGGAGCGGTCATATCCGGTGTGGACGGCGAGTACACCCTCTCCGGCCTTTCCAAGAACGACGTCATCGTAGTGTCCATTCTCGGATACAAAGACGCAGAGGCAGTCTGGACAGGACAGAAGACATTGAACTTCACACTTGTAGAGGCTACCGAATTCCTTGACGAAGTCGTAGTTACCGCACTCGGTATCAAGCGCGAAGAGAAGACACTTTCCTACAATGTACAGAAAGTGAACGCTGACAAACTTACAGCAGTAAAGGATGCGAACTTCGTAAATTCACTCGTCGGTAAGGTAGCCGGAGTGCAGATCAACTCAGGTGCCAGCGGCCCTGGAAGTACTACCCGTGTCGTAATGCGTGGTATGAAGTCCATCGAGAAGAACAACACTGTTCTTTATGTGATCGACGGTGTGCCTATGTACAACAAGAGCTTCGGCGGTTCAGGCGGTACAATGTCCTCAATGGTCAGCTCCGAGTCAGCTGCCGATATCAACCCTGAGGATATCGAGTCGGTGAACATGCTTACAGGCCCTTCGGCAGCAGCACTTTACGGTTCTGAGGCTGCCAACGGTGTAATAATCATAAACACCAAGAAAGGTGCAGAGGGCAAGACCAAGGTCACCATCAGCAACAGTACCACTTTCTCAAGGGCATACATGATGCCTGATATGCAGGACCGTTACGGCAAGAGCAGCGGTTACAGCTGTTGGGGTGCGCAGCTTCCTGATTCATACAGCTATGACCCTCGCAAGTTCTTCAACACAGGTACGGATGTCATCAACTCTGTTTCCCTTTCTACAGGCAATGCCAAGAACCAGACATACATCTCCGCTACCACCACCAACACCACCGGTATCGTTCCTGAAAGCAGTTACGACAGATACAACTTCACTGCACGCAACACCACCAAGTTCGCCAATGACAAACTCATCCTCGACTTAGGTGCAAGCTTTATTATCCAGAAAGACCACAACCTCGTTTCGCAGGGTACATATTTCAACCCGCTCCCTGGTCTTTACCTCTTCCCGAGAGGAGACGATTTCAATGAGGTGCGTCTCTATGAAAGATGGAACCCTGTTACAGGTGTCAAGACTCAGTACTGGCCATATTCTGAGAGCTCTCACAATATGCAGAACCCTTACTGGGTACAGAATCGCAACAACCGCGACATGAACAAGCGCCGTTATATGTACAATGCTTCTTTGCAGTACATTCCTTTCAAATGGCTGAACATCACAGGTCGTGCTCGTCTCGATGAGTCAACATATCGCCAGACTACTAAGTACTATGCTACAACATTGACAACATTCGCCGGTGAAAACGGTGGTTACATGTTGGACAACATGACTGACAGATCTTTCTACGGTGATATCATCGCAAACGTAGATAAGACATGGGGTGACTGGAGATTGATCGTCAATGCCGGTGCTTCTATCAACGATCAGAGATATGAGATGAACCGCGCTGCCGGTGACCTTATCCTGCCTAACCACTTTGCTACCAACAACCTGAATACAGCTGTAAACTACAAGGGCAATCAGGAAGGATGGCACGAGCAGACACAGGCTGTCTTCGCATCAGTAGAAACAGGATGGAAGAACATGCTCTTCCTCACTCTCACCGGACGAAATGACTGGGCTTCTCAGCTCGCCTATACTGACAACAAGTCTTACTTCTACTGGTCTGCAGGTCTTTCTGCTGTTATTTCCAACATGGTAGAGATGCCTTCATGGCTTACTTTCATGAAGATGCGCGGATCTTACTCTCAGGTGGCTTCTCCATTTGACAGATTCCTCTCTAATCCTAGCTACAAGTACAACGACCAGACCCACAACTGGAGCAAGAGCGATACGTATCCTGCACACGACCTCAAACCTGAAGATACCAGATCTTGGGAACTCGGTCTCAACGTGCGTTTCCTCGAGAGCCTCTCTTTGGATGTGACTTACTATAGGTCAAATACCTATAACCAGACCATCTATGCTCCTCTTTCTGCATCTTCAGGATACAAGAACTTCGTGGCACAGACCGGTAACATCCAGAACCAGGGTGTTGAGCTCGCTCTCGGATATGACAACAAGTGGGGTGACTTCAGCTGGAGCAGCAACTTTACATATACATTCAACCAGAACAAGATCAAGGAACTCGCACATGGTATTCCTGACCCTATCACTGGCATTCCTGTTGACGTGACACAGATCGAGAAGGACTGGTTAGGCGCATCTAACGTTGCTCCTCAGGTTATTCTCCGTGAAGGCGGTTCACTTTCTGACATCTATATCAAACATAGAGTAGCCCGAGACCTTAACGGTAGTGTGGCTGTTGACAACAACGGTAATATCAAGGTTGAGGAAGTTGAGGCTTACAAAGCCGGTCAGCTCGCTCCTAAGGGTAACTTCGGATGGAGCAACACCTTCGGATTCAAGGGTGTTTCTCTCGGCGTAGTGCTTACTGCACGTGTAGGCGGTCTCGTTTACTCAGCTACCCAGGGTATCCTCGACTACTATGGAGTTTCAGAGGCTTCCGCTTCAATGCGTGATGCAGGCGGTATTCCTGTAAACTATGGTATGCTCGGAGCAAAAGACTACTATACCACAATCAGTACCGCACAGGGAGGTTATGATGCATTCTACCTCTACAGCGCTACCAACGTCCGTCTCCAGGAACTCGCATTGAACTATACCTTCCCTAAGAAGTGGTTCAATGACAAACTGAACCTTACTTTGGGTATTGTAGGACGTAACCTCGCCATGATTTACTGCAAGGCTCCGTTTGATCCGGAACTTTCAGCTGCTACAGGCAACAACTACTATCAGGGAGTTGACTATTTCATGCTTCCAAGCACAAGAAATTTCGGTTTCAATGTTAAACTCCAGTTCTAAAAACGAAGACAATTATGAACAAAATAACCAAAATTCTCGCTTTTTGCGCTATCCTCGGCGTACTTGGAGGATGTACAAAGAACTTCGAGAAATATAATACGGACCCGTATGCAATCAAGAGTTCTGATCCGTCGATTCTTATTCCGACGATGATGGAATCTCTTATGTACGTGCAGCAGAATGACTCTCAGATGATCGACCAGATGGTCGGCTCACTCGGTGGCTACTACACATTGTCCAACCGTTGGGGTGGTCAGAACTTCGATACTTTCAATGCATCTGATTCTTGGAATGCAATTCCTTATGAGACAATGTTCCTCGATATCTATGCCAACTATTTCGAGATTGAAAAATTCACAGGTGCTTCAGGTCACTATTATGCAATGGCCAACCTTCTCCGCGCAGCAGCTATGATGCGTGTCGCTGATATGTATGGTCCGATTCCTTACAGCAAGGTGACTGACGGTCAGATGTATGTGGCTTATGACAAGAACGAGGATGTTTACAAGAGCATCATCGAGGATCTTAACAGTGCTGCATCCGTACTTGCCGGCTATGCATCTGCATATCCTGACAAGAAGCCTTTGGCTGCCCAGGATCCTGTATTTGCCGGTGACTATGCAAAGTGGGCTAAACTCGCAAACTCTTACATCATGCGTGCAGCAATGCGTTCTGGCAATCAGGCGGCTTTTGTAGCTGCTTATGAATCTCCATTCGGATTTATTAATGTCAATGCAGACAACGCCATGATGGACCCTGCAGCTCAGCCGAACCCTTATCAGCTCGCAAGTGCATCCTGGGGTGACCTCAGAAGCGGTGCGTCTATCGTTGACTACATGAATGGTTATGAGGATCCGAGATGTCCGGCTTACTTCACCAAATCTACTGGCGGAAAATATATCGGAATGCGTTCAGGAAAGGGCGCTTTCGAGAAATCAGCAGTTCAGAGTTATTCTTTGCCTGCTTTCTCTGCAACCGACAAACTTCCTGTATTCGTAGCGGCTGAGTCACAGTTCCTTCTTGCAGAGGCTGTCCTCAAAGGCTGGATTTCAGGTAATGCCGGAGACTTCTATGAGCGTGGTATCAATCTTTCAATGGAACAGTGGGGCGTGGATAGCTATAATGCCTCTAACTACATAGGGGATGACACCAGCGTGCCTGATTCATATGAGAATGACCCTGTTGCAAGATTCCCTGACTACAGCAGAAAGACAAAGGTTACTGTCGCTTGGGACGAATCGGCATCGGCTGATATGAAACTCGAGAAGATCATCACCCAGAAGTGGATTGCCAACTATCCTATGGGTATCGAGGCTTGGACAGAGTACAGAAGAACAGGTTATCCTGAGCTTGCTCCTGTAATCGACAACCTCTCAAATGGTGTAATTACAGATAATGCACGTGGACTCCGCAGACTTCGTTACTCTTTCAACGAGAAAACATTGAATAAGGAAAATTATCCTGCAGCTGTCAGCATGCTCGGAGGCAAGGATGATGAGTCTGTAGATCTTTTCTGGGCTAAGAAGAACTAACATATAAAATTCGATAAACATGAAATTCAATATATTGAAAGCTGTCATTCCGGCACTCGCAGTATTTGCAGTTACCGGTTGTGATGACTGGACTACACCGGAACCTAAAGATTTCGATAGTCCGTTGACTGAAATCCTTAAGGATGATGCTTACTATGAGGCTCTCAGAGCTTATAAGGCAAGTGATCATTCTGTTTCATTCGGATGGTTCAGTGAATGGGGCGAGGGCGGTGTCGCTACTAACAACATGCTTCAGGCAGTTCCGGACTCAATGGATATCATTTCATTGTGGAACAATTCCCATCTTACTCCTACCAAGAAGGCTGACCTCGATTTCGTTACCCAGGTTAAGGGTACCAAGGTGCTTATCTGCTCTTTCGTACCGGAAGTAGGTTGCTTCTATTCTCCAGGTGAACTTACAACTGTTCAGGAGCGTAGAGATTACTGGGGATGGAAAGACGGTGACGAAGAGGCTATCCATAACTCCATCATCAAATGGACAAAGACTATCGCTGACTCCCTGAACATCTATGGCTTCAGCGGTATCGACATCGACTATGAGCCGGGTGAGTATGGCGGAGCCCTCTGCCGTAATTCCCAGTACTTTACATGGTTCGTGGAGGAAATGGGCAAGTATATCGGACCTCAGTCAGGAACAGACAAGGTTTTCATCGTTGACGGATATTATACATCGATGCCTAATGCGGCTGAACTTATCAAATATTTCGACTACTTCGTAAATCAGGCTTATGCTACAACCAGCTTTGTGAGCCCTAATACTTCCAATAGCGCGAATGGTCTGGAGTCTCGTCTGAGAAGCACTATCTATGCTTTCTCCGGAGTGATGAGTGAGGAGGAGATTACCAAGAAACTTATTGTTACAGAGAACCTTGAAAGTGCTATTGACTGCTTGAACGGCGGTTTCTGGTGGTATGACATTGATGGTTACAGATGGGACAAGAAGATTATGCCTTCTCTCGTCGGTTTTGCTGACTGGAAACCTTCAAACGGCTTCAGAAAGGGTGGATTCGGTGCATACCGTTTCAGTAACGAGAAGGTCAACAATCCTCCTTACAAATGGATGCGCAAGGCTATTCAGCAGCAGAATCCTGCTCCTGGCAAGCAAATTATCGAGAAACCGGCTGAATAGTATTGAAATCTTAAATTTGAATAACATGAAAAATATTTATAAATACGGTGCTCTTGCACTTATGGCCATGGCTGCATGCAGTTGCAATGATGCAGAATATGGTGCAGCCGGAACTATGGGTGACAAGCTCGGAGTTCACGCATACCTCGTAGAGAGCAACTCTACTCCGGGTATTGCCAACAGTGTAGTAACCCTCGGTTCTACCGTTACCAATCTTGCCCTTACACCATCATTGACAGACAAGGAAGATGCTGATGCAGAGTATCGTCTGGTAATCGACAAGGATGTCCTGACCCAGTTCAATGAATCAGAAGGTACCGGCTATGCGATCCTTCCTGAAGAGTTGGTAAAATTCGAGTCAACAGTGAAGATTCCTGCGGGAAAGTGTTCTTCTGATCCGTTCATCATTTCAGTGGATCCTCTTCCGCTGGCTATGCTTGGAACACCATATGCCCTTCCTCTCCGAATGGAAAAGGTTGCCGGCAATGCTGATGTTACAGGACGTACATCTTCTTATGTGTATGTGATTTCTTCTGCAATCGTAGATGATCTCCCTATGTTCAACGGCGCTTCAGGTCTTAGAACCGATGAAGCATTCAATATTCCTCAGTTCACTATCGAGATGCGTCTGCAGGTATCCAATACAGGAAACCGTAACAGAGACCTGTTCTTCTGCAATCCTGGCAGTGGTGAGTTTATGGCACGTTTCGAGGACCCTCAGAATGATCAGGATGGCGTGAAGGCTCACTCTTGGGCTCAGTTCCAGGGTATCGGCGACTACCTTAACCCTACAATCGCTATCGAGTCCAACAAGTGGCAGCACTATGCGGTTACCTTCGACGGAACTTATGTTTCAATCTATGTGAACGGTTCTTTCGCAGGAAGAAAGGAAATTGCGACAAAGGTTGTCAATGAAGGACAGTTCCCTTATATGTCATTTATGGGAGTCGGCGGCAGCAATGGTACCTGGGCTCCTGGTGACAGATGGTGGTGGGACTGTAAAGTCATGACCAATGAAATCCGTGTTTGGGATGTGGCCAGAACTGCAGATCAGATTGCAAACAGCATCAAGTCTGTTGCTCCTGACAGCAAGGGTCTTGTAGGTTACTGGAGAATCAGCAGATCCAACTATGATGAGAGCACAAAACTCTTCAAGAACCTTGCAGGCGATCATCATCACTTGCATACGAACAAGACCTTTGAGTGGGTTGAGAACGTATCAAGTGAGGACCTCGCAACTCCTTGGAAGTAAGTTGACAATATAGTTTTACACTATAACATTCATAAGAGAAAGCCGGCGGAGTTTCCGTCGGCTTTCTCGTTCATCCAAATCAGGAATCTGATCTGAGGTATTGTCCTGCAGGTTCTTAGAACTTGTCCATTACGGAGAAGATGGTCTCGCGGACAGCATCGATACTGCCTGTGCCGTCGATCTCCTCGTACTTTCCGGCCTTCTTGTAGAAATCCACGAGAGGCTCTGTCTTTTCGTGATAGGTCTTGATCCTGTTGTTGATGGTCTCTTCCTTTGCATCATCAGCACGGCCTTCGATAGAAGCTCTGTGGCGGATTCTCTCCTTGATCATCTCGTCAGGAATCATGATGGAGATGACAGATGTTACGGCCTCATTGCCGGCAGCAAGCATCTTGTCCAGCGCTTCAGCCTGTGCGATAGTACGCGGGAAACCGTCAAGAAGGAAACCGTTCACGCCCTTGACAGTCTTGAAAGCATTGTCTATCATGCCTTCCACTACTTCATCAGGAACCAGTGAGCCGGCATCGATGAGTGATTTGGCTTTCTTGCCGAGTTCTGTGCCCTCGGCTATTTCCTTGCGGAGGAGTTCGCCGGTTGAAAGGTGGCAAAGATTGTATTTCTCCACCATTGCGCTTGCCTGGGTGCCTTTTCCTGCTCCCGGAGGCCCGAAAAGAATGTAATATTTCATTGTATTCTCAATTGTTAGATATTCTACTCATCCAGGATATAGATGTCCTTGTAATTTCTTCCGAGTTCGTTGTAGTCAAGTCCGAATCCCACGATGAACCTGTTCGGAATCTCCATCGCCACATAGTCCAGTTTGACAGCCTTCTTGTAAACCTCAGGCTTGAGCAGCATCGTGCATATCTTGCAGTCAGTCGCGCCTTTTTCCTTGACAATGCGGTTCAAATCCACTATCGTGTTGCCTGTGTCCACGATATCTTCCACTACGATTACTCGTTTTCCCTTCACGCTGCCTGTCATGCCCATGACTTCGCGCACGTTGCCGGTGGACTGTGTGCCGTCGTATGAAGACAATTTCATGGAAATCAGCTCGCAGTCGAAATTCAGCCGCTTCATAAGCTCGGCCGTGAACATGATCGAGCCGTTAAGTATGCACAGGAGCACCGGTGGCTCGGTAAAACTGCTGTAGTCGGCATTGATCTTCTCTGCAACCTTGTCAATGGCTTTTTCGATTTCATCATTTGAAATGAACGGCCTGAAGGTCTTGTCAAATAGGGTTATTCTTTCCATATCAGGTTTTTATGAATCATGTGCAAAAATAGCACATTTTTATCTTTTATGCTCGTTAATCTGAAAATAATTCCTATATTGCGTGTCACAAGCAAGGACTACGGACACGACGGCCGTCAAGTATGACTGTAAAATTCAGTGCGTATGAGACGAGGAGTGACCGTTGTTTTTTTTATGTCCCTGCTGTTGTCCTGTTTCCCGGCTTCAGTCCGTGCGGAAACCGGGCCGGCGGACCGGGCTGCAGATGAGAGAGTTATCCGGGCGATACTGTTCCTGACAGGAGCGCCGGACATCGAAACATTGTCAGAAGAAGAACTCGAAAAATGGTGGGACCTTGCCGAATCCCCGTTGCAGATAAATCTTGTCCCGCCCTCCGTCATCGAAAAATCAGGACTCATGTCAATGTACCAGGCGGCATCGTTTGCTCACTATCGTGCACACAGCGGTGACGTGCTCTCCTATTCGGAACTCGCCTCCATAGACGGATTCGGAGAGAGAGTGGCCGAAGCTCTCGCTCCCTTCATCTCGCTGGAATCATCTGCCCTTCCCGGCCGGAGCTCGGGGCTCAGACGCCGTCCGCGCAATTCATTGTCAGTCAATGTCTCAGAAAAGACTTCACTGGCCGATAAGAAGGCGGATGCAGTATGGGGATGGAACAGCCGTTACCGTATAGAGGCGAGCGGACGGTATGATGCAGGCATGGCGGTCAGGCGCGGATATGATGACCGTGGGGTGTGGCCTACGTCCGTAGCCGGATATTATATGGTATATGGCAGGAAGTCTCCGTGGAAGATGGCGATAGGGGATTACTCCCTGCGGTTCGGACAGGGACTAGCGCTGTGGAACGGATTCAGTATGACCGGAGTTCAGAATGTCCAGTCATTCTGGAAACGTCCTGCCGGACTGTCCACGTCGAGAGCATTGTCACCCTCCTCGAGGCTAAGGGGCATAGCCGCGGAAGTGGATATCGGCAAGTTCGTCGTGACCGTTTTTTCAGCGTCCGGGTGGCTGGCGGAACAGGATTTTTCAGGTGCTTCTGGGAAGAACCGGGGCTGGGATGTGCTTTCAGGAGGCAATGTGGCCTGGCGTTCCAGTCACGGCCAGGTCTCGGCTACTGCTTTCTGCAAGATCGGAAAAATGCCGGCCAAGACTACAGGAAACGGGTTCGCCATAGGGAAATCAGCTTTTCTGTCTCTTTCCAAAGTCTCTGTCGATGCACGGTTCTGTCTGAAGGGAACTGAACTGTTCGCGGAGGCCGCATATGATATATGTGCAGTTAAACCTGCATTGACAGGAGGCGCGATGATTCCTGTCGTTGACAATTGGAATTTGGCGTTTTCCGGTAGATATATCCCCGACGGCTACGATATGGCCTTCTGTGCGCCTGTGAGAACATGGTCAGGCAAAAAAGGTGAAGTCGGGGCATCCTCAGGAGTGAGTTTCAGGGAAATGGGGCTGACTGTGGATTTCGGGATGCGCCAGGACGGAGGCGACAGGCAGTGGAAGGCTCTGCTGTATGTGCCGTGCAAGGCGGGTGATAACGTCTCTATGGTGTTCAGGCTACAGGAACGTCTGAGAAATTACGGGCTGAAAAACAGGACAGATTTCAGAGGTGACCTGAACTGGAAATACGGCTTGTTCGGTACCGCGTTCCGGCTCAATGTGCTGAAAGGCAGGAAGATGGCGGGACTGCTGTATGTGGAGGAAGCGTATTATGGAAGAATCGGTGCGGTGTTCTTGCGTGGCACTGCGTTCATTGCGGACAACTGGGATGACCGGATATATTGCTACGAGAGAGATGCGCCAGGCTCGTTCAATGTTCCTGCATATTACGGCAGGGGCTATACGCTGTCGCTTGTGGCGCGGATGAAATGGCGTTTCCGCAGATCGGCTTTCAAGTCATATCTGCGGGCAGGATGGTCTTCCACACCGTGGAGCGATCCGGGCATGAAAAATTTCCGCCAGTCGAAGGCGGAAGTGAGAGTGCAGCTGATGTATGATTTCTAGTACTCTTTCAGGTAGCGCTGATGGGTAGGCAGAATTTGTCTGTACATTTCCAGCGTGCCTGCAGGAACGAATATCTTTTTCAGCTTCCTGCAGCCGAAGAAAGCATCTTCTCCGATGGCAACCAGACCTGCTGGCAGGGTGATTTCCTTGAGTGATTCGCAGAAGCTGAACGCCTCGGAACCGATGACTTTAAGTCCCTTGTTCAGACGCACTTTTTCAAGTGAAAAACATTCGAAGAAGGCACGTTCTCCGATACTTGTCAGGTTTGCCGGAAATGCGGCGCTACGGAGCTCCCAGCAGCCGTAGAAGGCATTGTCACGGATGGTGAGCAGTGATTTCGGGAACTTTATGCTCGTAATCCACCCGCATTCCTTGAATGCGCCTGCTCCGATATGCTCGACGCTTGGCGGAAGGGTTATCTTGTCCAAAAACGAAACGCGGTCTTCTTCCGGGATGTCGCTGCCCAAGTGGTAGTCCTCAGCCATGTAGTCCTGAAATGAAAAGACATTGTCGCAGATGATCTGCACCCTGTCTCTGACTGTCACTTCGTCCGGGAAGTTCTCCGCGTCCAGAAGTTTGCGGCCGTCAGCGCTGTAACTGCAGTTGAATTCACTGTCCCAGTCATCTGTGGCGAGGTCCTCCGCAGTCGCTTCCGTGCTGACTGCCAATGCTTTCAGAACCTCTTCCGGAAATATGTTTCTTTCGTCTTCTGTCATATGTTTGGGCGGCATACTTTTTAAAAGAAGCTGTTGGCAGCTTTTATCGTTTGCCAATCGCAAATGTAGTGAAATAAATTGCTAAATTCGCACTGCAATGCCAGATTCGGATAAAATATATGTCTCGGTCATACTTCCTCTCCGGTTGGAGTGGGAGCCGGTCTATCGTGTCCCTGAAGAGATTGCCGGAAGCGGTTCTGTCAATGTCGGGGACAGGGTGACAGTGCGTTTTGCGGCACGTCTGTATTCCGGCGTGGTCAGCGCTGTGAATGTGACTCCGGCCGCTCATATAAAGAAAGTGTTTCCGATAGTGTCTCTTGACAAGAATCTGGACCCCGTTTCTGTCAATGAGCTGAAACTCTGGAGGTTTGTCGCTGATTATTATCTCTGCTCGGTCGGTGAGGTTTTCAAGGCGGCCTATCCTGCATTGAAAATCAACTTGGAAGAGTCCAGGGCAAGGGCTGCAGAACGACGTCAGAGAAGCATTGACAAGAAAAAAGAAGCGCTGAAAGCACGCAGGGAGAAGCTGGTGGCGAGTCTGGAGCAGCGTCTTGCGAGGGCTGAGGCTGAAACCGGGCCGAAGGCGAAAGAGCGTCTGGAGGCTTCGGTGCAGCAGATGCGGGAGAGGATAGCGGCATTGACAGATGCTGTTTCTTCATTGGAAAGCGTCTGGACGCAGGCTGAAGCTGATGTTGAGGCTCCAGCTTCATCCGGCTTTTCGCTGAGCGCGGCACAGAAAGAGGCGTTGACGAGTATCCGGGACGGCTTTTCTTCCGGAAAGCCTGTGCTGCTGGATGGAGTCACGGGGTCCGGCAAGACGGAAATCTACATTTCACTTGCCCTGGATGCGATTTCGAAGGGCAGGAATGTGCTGTATATGGTGCCGGAAATCGCAGTGAGCCGACAGCTGGAAGAGCGTCTGAAACGCATTTTCGGAGATATGCTCCTGACGTTCCACTCCAAGGAGAGCTCCGCGTCTCGCGTGAATGTGGCCGAGGCGATGAAAAGCCGGCAATATGTGGTGCTCGGAACCCGCTCGTCGATATTTCTGCCGCACCATGATCTGGGAGTTGTGATAGTGGATGAGGAACACGATTCCTCTTATAAACAGGACGCGCCGGCTCCGCGTTATAATGGGCGTGACACTGCATTGATGCTGGCCAAGCTGAACCGCGCTGACGTGGTCTTGGGCTCGGCGACGCCTTCGTTGGAGTCTCTCTATAACTGCAAAACCGGGAAAATGGCATATGTGAAGCTGTCTGAACGGTATTTCGGGGCGGAAGATTCTGATGTGGAAATCATTGACACGATTGCGGAACGCCGGAAACGGGGCATGAAAGGCAGTTTTTCCTACAAGCTCATAGAGCGGATAACTGAGGTGCTTTCTGATGGCGGCCAGATTCTGCTGCTGAGGGCACGCAGGGCATATTCGCCTGCTGTACAATGTGTCAGCTGTGGTGATATTCCGAGATGTCCGCATTGCAATGTGCCGCTCAGCTACCATCGTCAAGAGGGGGTGCTGATGTGTCATTATTGCGGGTGGAGGACTCCGTTTGATGCCAAGTGCGGGAAGTGTGGCGGGGCATTGGAGCCGGTCGGCGCAGGAACTCAGAAAATAGAAGAGGAGGCGGCTGCATTGTTCCCGTCTGCGAGGATTGCCAGGCTGGACAGTGATACTGCATCTGCTGCAGGTCGGGAAAATGAGATTATCAGGGAGTTCTCCCGGAAGAAGATAGATATTCTTGTCGGCACTCAGATTATTGCCAAGGGATTTGATTTCGACGGGTTGTCCATGGTGGCGGTCATCGGTGCGGATTCGCTTGTGGGACAGCAGGATTTCAGGGCAGACGAGCGTTCCGTGCAGCTTCTGGAACAGTTCAGGGGACGTTGCGGAAGGCGTGGAGAGAAGGGCCTTTTCGTGATACAGACTGCCCAGCCTTCCCATCCTGTCTATAGGGTCTTTGCCCGGTCGGATGAGAATGGCGTCGATGTCAAGTCGCTGATGGACAATATGTTGAATGAGCGTTTCCAGTTCGGTTATCCGCCGTTTTCGAGAATCGTGAAGATTATTGTCAAGGATACGGACGAGGGAAGACTGGACAGGATGTCACTCGCATTGGCAGGAGCCTTGCGTTCCCGCTTCGGCGTACCTGTGGCAGGATTTGTGCAGGGGAGCAATGCCGGTATTACGGTTACCGGACCGTTTGCTCCGCCTGTGGACAAGCAGTCGGATTCCTTTATCCGTGATATCAGAGTGAGTTTGAGAAAGGACAAGTCATTGGCTTCCAACAAGTCGGCATTGGCTTCGACGGTTTACTCTTTCGAGGCGCAGTATTCGTATGCCGGTCATGTTGCGCTGGACGTCGATCCGCTGTAGATGGGGAAAAAGTTATCAACAGGTCGGCAGAGGAATGGAATAATTTACTAATTTTGTGAATTGTAGAACAATAACTCGATTTTCAATGGGAAAAGTCATTGCGATAGCTAATCAGAAAGGCGGTGTGGGAAAGACCACGACAGCGATTAACCTTGCCGCTTCATTGGCGGTTCTTGAGAAGAAGGTCCTCGTCATCGACGCGGATCCTCAGGCCAACACTACATCCGGACTGAATTTTTCTCCGGAGGATGACCGCAAAAGGACATTGTACGAAGTGCTGATCGGCAAGATCGGTATTTCTGATGCATTGATACAGACGGAGATAGCAAATCTCCAGATGGTTCCTTCCCATATTAACCTCGTCGGTGTGGAAATCGAGCTTCTTGAGGCTGATGACCGCGAGTCCATAATGAAGAAGGCGATAGCGCCGGTCAAGAATGACTATGACTACATAATCATTGACTGTTCACCTTCATTAGGCCTTATTACGGTGAATTCCCTGACTGCCGCGGATTCTGTGATTATTCCTGTGCAGCCGGAGTTCTTCGCATTGGAGGGTCTGGGCAAACTGCTCCAGACTATCAGGCTTGTGCAGAACGGGGTGAATCCGAAATTGACCATCGAAGGCTTCGTGGTGACGATGTTCGACGGCAGGACCAAGGTCCATACGCAGGTGCTGAATCAGTTGAAGGAACATTTTACGGATATGGTGTTCGATACCATAATCCAGAGAAATATACGTCTGAGCGAGGCTCCGTCGCATGGAAAGCCGATTATCCTGTATGATGTGATGAGCAACGGCACGTCGAACTATTTGAATCTCGCGAAGGAAGTATTGGAGAAAAACGAAAAATCTATAGGCGATGAGCAGTAAACAGAGAGGTTTGGGAAAAGGCCTGAGCGCATTGCTCGGGGATGCTGGGAATCTGGATTCTCTCAGGAGTCCGGTAGGCTATGTGAACAAGGATGTCGTAGGTACTAAGGATCCGCAAGATACAGCGGACGTGTTGCGTATTCCGGTCAATATGATCGAACCGAATCCGTTCCAGCCTCGTATGTCTTTCGATCAGGATTCCCTTCAGGAACTTGCGGCTTCCATCAGGACTTTCGGTCTGATACAGCCGATAACGGTCAGGAAGAAATCCGCAGACAGATACCAGATCATAAGTGGTGAAAGGCGTTTCAAGGCCTGCCAGATTGCAGGTATGGACATGGTTCCTGCCTATATCCGCGATGCCAATGACCAGGGAATGCTGGAAATGGCGATTGTGGAGAATATCCAGAGGGAGAATCTCGACCCGATAGAGGTGGCGATGAGCTACCAGAGGCTTATAGACGAGTGCAGTCTTACTCAGGAGCAGATGGCTGACCGTGTCGGAAAGAAACGCGCATCGGTGACCAACTATCTGAGGTTGCTCAAGCTGCCTGCAAAGGTGCAGCACGACCTGAAGGTGGGGCTGTTGAGTGTCGGTCATGCCAAGGTGCTTCTCGGTCTGGATGATGTGGTTCTGCAGGAGAAGTTGTGCGATTTCGTGATCAAGAACAGCCTTTCAGTGCGTCAGCTCGAGGATAAGATCAAGGAGCTGCAGGCTCAGCAGCAGAATGAGGTCAAGCCTAAGAAGGAAGTGAATCTGCCAGATGAGTATTATCGGGTGCTTGAACATATCGGTAAGTTTTTCGACAAGAGCATCAGTCTGAAGAGGGCTGATTCGGGGAAAGGTACCATGACCATTCATTTCGATTCGGATGACGAAATCCGTCGTTTCCTCAAGGCTCTGGAAGATTCCAATATCTGATTCTGAACGGCCGATGTCAAGACGCATATTCCAGATATCATTATTGCTTGCAATTCTTTTCATTGCATTTCCTGACGGCGCCATGGCTCAGTTCCGTGAAGAGGCGTTCACTCAGAACTACAATGACCAGAATGATACGACCGCACGTGATTCTACGGATGCCGCCTTTACCTTCAAGGAGTTTTTCGGGGGTGTCTCGCATAAGCGTGACTGCCGTATAGGTGTGCTGTTTGCCGGTTCCACTGTCTTTGTGGGAACGCAGCAGATGTATAACAAGCAGTACTGGAAGTTGCCGGTCATCTATGGCGGCATGGCTGCGACTGCCGGCGCCGGCATATATTATCGCCATAAGTTCAACAAAGAGGGCGGCAATACGAACCGTACCGTCAGCAATTTGTGCTTTCTCGGCACTGGGCTGATATACTGGGGCGCGTTGCTCGACGGTGTATATAACTATAAGAAAGATACTTATCCTCAGGCCGGGAAGGCTACCCTGTATTCGGCGCTTCTTCCGGGACTCGGACAGGCGTACAACGGGGAATACTGGAAGATTCCGATTTATTATACGGGCTTGATGTGCTCGGCGCATTTCCTGGTTACGAACAATACCAATTACCTGAGATACAAGAGGATATATAATCAGGCTACTGCGGTGAATTCTACGTATGACGGACCTGTCTCCGCTTCTACGGCGAAGTATTACCGCGATGTGTTCAGACGCTACAGGGACTATTCCGTGGTGGCGCTGTTGGGCTTCTATCTTCTGCAGATCATTGATGCCAATGTCTTTGCATATATGCAGGACTTTGAGCTGAGTGATGATATTTCCATGAATGTGTCGCCTACGGTCATTTCTCCGGATATGGGTTATGCCATAAATACAGGAGGAGGTTCCGGTGGTATCGGTTCTTATTACGGTGGCGGCCCGAATGCGTTCGGTTTGAGTGTGGGATTCAGGTTCTGATGTGGTTGATGTCTTTTATTCTTTAGATGAAAATGAAAATATATAAAGTTCTGATTGCCGCGTTGGCAGTGTTTTCGGTGTGTCTTGATGGGGATTTGAATGCTCAGGAGACGTCCGGGCGAAAATTGTTCGGAAGGAAGAATCCCACGAAAAAGGAGCTGGTTCAGGAGAATCAGAGGATGAGGTCAATGATAGATTCTCTTATGCTGGAGCTGCAGGCGCTGGAGGATACGGCTTACGTGGAAGAGGAATATGTGGAAGAGGGCAAGTCCTATTCGTTGCTTGACGGCGTGGCTCCTGAGACTTATTCTCAAGAAGTTACTGACAGCCTCCTGAATATCTGGTATCTTCACAGGCAGACCAAGAACTGTGTGGAAGGCGTCTTCGATATGGATTCTGTCCATTTTACTTCCAATGTCCCGGACAAGGTGCTGCTGGAGCGTCTCTCCAAGATGAATTCGTATATCACATTGCCTTTCAATGAGACTGTGAAGAACTACATGCTTCTCTATGCGGAGAAGATGCCGACCAAGATGGCCCACATGCTGGCTCTGGCAAGTTACTATTTCCCGATATTTGAGGAGACATTGTCCAGGTACGGGATGCCGATTGAACTGAAATATATGGCGGTAATTGAGTCTGCGCTCAATCCTGTGGCGGTTTCAAGGGCCGGTGCGAAGGGTATGTGGCAGTTCATGTACACGACGGCAAGAAACTATGGTCTGGAGATAAATTCGTATGTGGACGAGCGTCTGGACCCGTTCAAGGCGGTGGATGCGGCTGCGAGGTATATGTATGATTCCTACAGGATATTCGGTGACTGGAATTTGGCGATTTCATCGTACAACTGTGGTGCCGGCAATGTGAACAAAGCGATAAAGCGCTGTGGCGGCAACAAGGATTTCTGGTCGGTGTATGAGTATCTTCCTCGTGAGACGAGGGGATATGTTCCGGCATTCGTGGGCGCCATGTATGCGTTTACATATTACAAAGAGCATGGCATTACGCCTGATCCGGTGCAGATGCCGGCACATCTGGATACTTTCCAGATCAGCAGGATGCTTCATTTCCAGCAGATTCAGGACCTGACCGGCATTTCTGTCCAGGAACTCCGTGACTTGAATCCGCAGTATGTGCACGACATCATTCCTGGTAACATGAAGACCTATATTCTCCGCCTGCCTTTCAAGTATTCGGGGAAGTTCATCGAGGTTGAGGATTCTGTATATACCCACAGGGCCAAGGAACTGTTCAATCCTACTACGCTTCAGAATATCGCTTCTTCAAGTAACGGCAACCGTATTACATACAGAGTGAAGAAAGGTGACTATTTGGGCAGGATTGCTTCAAGATATCACGTATCCGTAGCTCAGCTCAAGAAATGGAATCATCTGAGGAGCAATAACCTGCGCGTCGGCCAGATTCTGGTGATCTACGGCAGGGGAGGCGGCCCTGTCTCAAATGCAGGTTCAGCGGCAGCGAAGTCGTCTGCCGGAACATCAGCGAAGTCCAATGTGTCTGGTTCGGCTAGTGCTTCTGGCTCCAAGTCGGGTTCATCGACTGCCTCTAAGTCTGGTTCGTCAGGTGTAGTAGGTGACTCTGGTTCAAAGGCCGCATCGTCTGGCGCTGGCTCAGCGAAGTCCGGCTCTGCGGGGACTAAGGCCGCATCATCCGCTGCCGCTGCGGGCTCCTACACCATCTATACGGTGAAGGCCGGGGATACGCTCTACAGCATCGCCAAGGCATATCCTGGAGTGAGTGCGAACGACATCATGAAGTTCAATGGTATCTCGACCAATATCAGGCCAGGAATGAAGATAAAAATTCCTAAACTGTAGCGTCTGCGTATCTTCTTGCAGTTCAATGTTTTCGGTCTTGGATGTGAAAACATTGATGAAAAATAGGCCAAAATGTGCAAAATAAATTTGCAGTGTAAGGAAAAATACCTATCTTTGTAATCCCAAACGAAACGAGCAGCACTTCAGTTGCCGATTTCAGAAGGGAAAAATAATGGTGCCATAGCTCAGTTGGTAGAGCAAAGGACTGAAAATCCTTGTGTCCCTAGTTCGATTCTCGGTGGCACCACATGAAAAGCAGGGAGTTACATAAATGTAGCTCCCTGAATTATTTGTCCGTCAAGCATATACTTTCTCTATGAACCGCACATAAACTGATAGAAGATTATTGATTCAAGTCATTGTTTTAAGTTAAAATCGTTATATTAGCATCGATAATAGATTTTGACCATGAAAAGAGAGCACATAGTAAATCAGATAAAGGAGACATTGCATAGAGTTGCCCCGACTGCAAAGGTTATCCTTTATGGATCTGAAGCAAGAGGTGATGCCAGGAAGGACAGCGACATTGATTTGTTGGTTCTTCTTGATAAAGATAAACCTACTTATGATGAAGAAAATGAGGTCAGATGGCCTTTGTACGAACTGGAGATTAAGACAGGTGTTTCTATAAATCCTTACATAATTTCCAGAAAATCATGGGAAAACAGGCCGTTCAAAACTCCTTTTTATGTAAATGTAGTAAATGAGGGGGTTGTATTATGAAAGAGAGTTTTGACCAAGAAAGCAGGGATTCATAGCAGTGACTATGACGACTTTGTATATTGTGACAAGGAAATGGTTGATGAGCTTTATCCAAAGGCTGAGGCATTCATAGCAGAGGTGAAAGATTTGATTGAAAAATGATTGCGTAAAGCAATCGTGCTGGTATTGTCGGCAAAATAATCGTCCGTAAAGTTTAACACTTTACGGACGATTCGGTAGTATCTGAATGTTGGTGAGAATGTTACTAGATGGGTTCATGGGCTATGCTGAAAGTGCCGAGCGACACCTTTTCCTCTAAAAGCGGGAGGCTGCTGTTGCCTACGGTGACATCTACGTAGATGGGGAAGTGGTCGGAGGCATCAGTGATGGTGCAGCATGACACCTGCTTGCAAACCTTTGCCTCTGTTACCCATACATCAGGTCCGCCTTTCCAGAGGAAGATGTAGTCGATGCAGATCAGGTTGTCCGGCTGGTCCGGATTGTAGAATGTGGACAGGTCCGTTCTGGACAGCAGTCTGAAACTAACACCAAGTCGAAGAAGAAGTCGCGGGATTGAGAGAGCTTCGCAACAGGTAATTTCCGGTAATTTCTGAACTAATGAGCATCTAGACGAGCATGTGAATATCCGCATAATAAACTGACATCCAATCGATTATGTCGTTTTACAGCAGAATGTAAATATGCTCATCCCCCTGTTTTTTTATGGGAGTGAGCATATTGAGAAACAGGTTTAAATCTATATAATAACATATACCTCAATAAGTTACAAGAACTTTTAAAGTATTGACGATATGCTCATTGGTTCGATAAAACCATTGCAAGCACCTTACCTGAAAAGTTTTTTGTTTGCGCGTAGGAGCGAAAAATAACTCTCGCGTACCGAAATTTCATTTCAATCAACACAAGAAAGCTGCAAAAGACAGGTTACCCACTTTTTCACATAACCCGCATTTGGCCGCTCATTATATCCTCTTGACTCTCAATAATATAGACCAAATCACGACATGCAGGTTGTTCGATTCAATCCAATTCTGTGTTTGCCTCATTCCACGTAACGCACCGCATTTTTTTGTGAGCACCTCTGCTATTCCTGATAATCGTTGTC
>OHGG01000017.1_pt1 | contig 124370 bp, 111 predicted proteins | sample 1567641 | NCBI WGS metagenome assembly OHGG01 (sample SAMEA3879561, study PRJEB24766) | human gut metagenome | biome: human-associated habitat; feature: feces | place: USA | collected 1985/1987
ATTATGCACACGTTGACTGCCCAGGCCATGCTGACTATGTAAAGAACATGATCACTGGTGCTGCTCAGATGGACGGTGCTATCCTCGTAGTTGCTGCATCTGACGGTCCTATGGCTCAGACAAGAGAGCACCTCCTTCTCGCTAGACAGGTAGGCGTTCCAGCTATCGTTGTATTCATGAACAAGGCTGACCAGGTTGACGACGAAGAGCTCCTCGACCTCGTTGAGATGGACATCAGAGAACTCCTCGACAAGTATGACTTCCCTGGCGATGAGACTCCAATCATCAAGGGTTCAGCTCTTGCAGCTCTTGAGGCTCCAGATGATCTTTCAGATCCAGCTTACAAGCCAATCCTTGACCTTATGGACGCTGTTGACACATTCATCCCAACACCAGACAGAAAGTCTGATCTCCCATTCCTGATGCCTGTTGAGGACGTATTCACAATCACAGGTCGTGGTACAGTTGCTACTGGTAGAGTTGAAAGAGGTCAGCTCAAGACTGGTGACGAAGTTGAGATCCTCGGACTTTCAACTGAGAGACCAAAGACTGTTGTAACAGGTATCGAGATGTTCAGAAAGATCCTCGACTACGCTGAGGCAGGCGACAACATCGGAGCACTTCTCCGTGGTATCCAGAGATCTGACATTCAGAGAGGTCAGGTTCTTTGTAAGCCAGGTTCCATTCACCCATATACAAAGTTCTCAGGTCAGGTTTACGTTCTGAAGAAGGAAGAGGGCGGCCGTCATACTCCATTCTTCAACAACTACAGACCACAGTTCTATTTCAGAACAACAGATGTTACTGGCGTTATCACACTTCCTGCTGACAAGGAAATGTGCATGCCTGGCGATAACGTAGAGATGGACGTTGAGCTCATCACTCCAATCGCTATCGAAGAGGGACTTCGTTTCGCTATCCGTGAGGGTGGTAGAACAGTAGGTTCTGGCGTCGTTACAGCTGTTAGAGACTAATTTAAGTTTTCTATATGAAAATCGGGTACTTTTAAAGTGCCCGATTTTTTTGTCTTAAAATATTATGAATAATGAGTTAAATGATGTGCGTTTGCTTTAAAATCGGCCTTTGGTATGGTATAATAAAGTAAATGGAGGTGAGAATTTGAACGATATTAAAACTAAAGACTACATGATAGACGTTGCACAGGACACGACTTATCAAAATCAGAGCGATGAATATAAAGAGTCCTTTGCCAAGTGGCGTTCAAATCCTCAGAACTCATTTGGTTTCCAGTTTATCCATGACACTAGAGAACATTCTTACATAGACGGCGAGGGTTTTGTGCCTCACAAAGCGGAGGTCGCAGAGCGTATCTCGATGCTCAAATGCTGTAGCTTGCTGGGCGTTTGCCTTGTGGTGATGCTGCTTATTGATGTTTTAAACTATGTTTTGGTGAATAAATATGCTCCTGATACCACAGGTGCATTTGTATATTTTTCTCAGGTGGGCGGCGATTACGGCAGATATGACGCACTGATGACCACGGTTTTGGGACTGCTTTTTGTTGCGAAATTCGCTGTGCCGGGACTTATTTTTAAGCTTGTTACGAAAATACCAAACAAAGTCGTTTTCGCTAATTCAAAGGGTTACGAAAAAATGCGTGGAACTGCCATTGTCATTATGATGGTGATAATCGTTGTGGGAAGAGTAGGGCAGTATATCCTCAGCCTGCTGTTTTCTGCGGTGCACGTTGACGGTATTTATTCTATCCTTGTATTTTCCACCGACCCTATCACGGCGGTGATATCCTTTGCATTTTTTGCCATAATTGTCCCTGTAATTCAGGAAATTTTGTTCAGGGGCGTTATTTTGCAGACTTTTAGGCAGTTTGGCGATACTTTCGCAATACTCATAACCGCTTTTGTAAATGGTCTATGCTACTATGATATTACATACCTGCCATTTGTTGTTTGCTGTTCGGCTGTTCTCGGACTTTTCACCATAAGAACAGGCTCGGTCGTGACCGCTATCAGTATGAGTATTTGTGCACATATCACCAATTTTGTTCTCAGCTATATTGTCATTTACGATCTGCCTTATGCGAAAATTGCAGAGGTCATAGTTTGTGCCGCCATAGTTGGTGCGTCACTTGTAATGTATTCAAGGCTTACAAGCTTTGGCGACTGGACTTTCAATATCCAGCATGATAATTCTTTCATGACCATGAAAAAGCGTGTGAAGTCTTTCATTGCCACGAACTCTATCGCTGTGTGGATAGCCGCTATCCTTGTGACAATGTTTGTGTGTGCGAGGATAATCTGACATGACACGGGACGAACTTTACATGAAAAAAGCTTTAGAGCTTGCGGACATCGCTGCAGAGCAGGGGGAAGTTCCTGTGGGGGCTGTGGTTGTAAAACGCTCCACTGGCGAGATAATCGGCAGGGGATTCAACCGCCGTGAGTATGGACGTTCGCCGCTGACCCATGCGGAACTTGTTGCCATTGAGGAGGCTAGCCGAAATCTTGGAGGCTGGCGGCTTATGGACTGCGAACTTTTCGTCACCCTAGAGCCATGTCCAATGTGCACGGGTGCGATAATAAATTCCCGTATCGAGCGTGTAGTTTTCGGTGCGTATGACAAAAAGGCAGGCTCGTGCGGTTCGGTTGTGAATCTTTTTGAGCTGCCTTATAATCACAAACCTCTTTGTACCGGCGGTGTGCTGAAAGAACAGTGTGCTGATACGCTGACGGTGTTTTTCAAAAATTTAAGACGCAAAAAAAACCTCCCCGAATGATCTGGGAGGTTTTTCGTTATATTTCGTTTCTGTTTTCCAAAGCTTTGTAAAGCGTCACTTCGTCGGCATACTCCAAAACGCCGCCTATAGGCAGTCCGAACGCCAGTCTTGTGACCTTGACGCCCAGTGGTTTCAGCAGTTTTGAAATATACATCGCTGTAGCCTCACCCTCGACTGTTGGGTTCGTCGCCATAATGACTTCACTGACATTTTCAGGCTCTATTCTTGCGAGCAGTTCTTTGATCTTCAGCTTGTCAGGGGAAACGCCGTCAATAGGGGAGATAAGTCCATGCAAAACATGGTAAACGCCTTTGTATTCCTTGGTGCGTTCAAATGCGGCTATATCCTTCGGGTCTTCCACCACGCAGACTGTGGTGTGATCTCGCCTTGGGTCAGCACAGATAGGGCATCTTGGTTTGTCAGTAAAGTTCTGGCAAACGCTGCAAAGATGCACGCTTTTATGTGCGTTGGTGATAGCTGCCGCAAATTGGGACGCCTCTTCGTCAGTCATGGACATGACATGGTATGCAAGCCTCTGAGCGGTTTTCATGCCGATACCAGGGAGCTTTGCAAACTGTTCCGACAGAAGTACCAGTGGCAGTGCATTTGATTCAGCCATTAGAACAGACCTGGGAATGATACTCCGCCTGTGAGTTTCTGCATTTCTGTATCGCTTACCTCGTCCAGGTTAGCAACAGCCTGATTGAAAGCTGCCATAACGAGGTCCTGAAGTGTTTCAACGTCCTCAGGATCAACGACTTCAGGCTTGATATCCAGCTTGAGAACGTTTCTCTTGCCGTTGATAGTTACCTCAACAACTCCGCCGCCGGCTGTGCCTGTGAACTCTCTCTGCTCAAGATCTGCCTGAAGAGCTGTGATCTCGTCCTGCATTTTCTGAGCCTGCTTGAGCATCTGATTCATGTTATTGGAAGGACCTTTGCCCATTCCCTGTGGAAGTCTTGCTTTCATTTTAAAAACTCCTTATATTCAAAATTATTTTTTTATATCAACCTCAATATCAAGCTTTTTCGCCTTTTCAAGCAGCTGATTGATAGGATTTTCCGTATCCTCAGGTGCGACATTCTTGGCGGATTTCACCTTGATAGTGAAGTTTTGTCCAAAATTATTTTTCAGTATCTCATTGAGCACCACGGCGTCGCCGCTTGCCTTGAATTTTTTGAGATAAAAGTCATTGTGCACTATCATAAGCAGCACGTTCTGACACATATATGCCTTTGAATTGACCAAAAAACAGCCTATTGCAGGGTTTGTCTGCTTTACCTGCTCCACAATACTGTCCCACGTCTGCACAAGCTTGAAGTCGCTGGCTTTCATTTTCTTAAAATCAGGGTCAACAGGCTTTGGCGGTGGAGCTTGCTCCTGCCTTACAGGTGGGGCTGACTGCGGCTGAGCCTGCGGTACAGCACCGTTTTTCAGAGCGTTCTCAAGCTGAGATATCCTGTTAAGAAGTGCAGTGACCTCTGCTCCTCCTGAAACTGTCTGAACAGCACCGCCGCTCTTCTGTGCAGCTCCGCACAGTTTTATAATGCACATTTCAAGCTCGATACGCTTTGAAGTGCTTTTTGCAAAACGCTCGCTGCACTCTTGAAGAACATTAATATCCCCAAGTATCTCGTCCAGTTTCATGCGTTCCGCAATGCGGCAAAGTCTGTCATATTCCTCAGGCAGACAGGTTATAAGATCTTTGTTATTGTCGATAGTTTTGATGAGCATGACATTTCTCATTTGAGCCAGCAGCTCACCCGCCAGCACTTTCAGGTCCTTTGACATATCGTAAAGCGTGTCAACCACCCTGAGAGCACCTGCGGCGTCTTTATCTGCTATCTTTTCAAGAATGTCAAAAAGATAGTCACGTCCCGCAATTCCAGATGCAGAAGAAACCACATCAAGGGTAATGTCATTTTCATAGGCAACGCACTGGTCAAGAAGTGAAAGTGCGTCACGCATACCGCCGTCTGAGAGCCTTGCTATCATGCCTGCGGCGTCCTCATGGAGTGTAAAGCCCTCCTGTGAGGCGATATACATAAGTCTTGAAACGATATCCTCGTTTCTTATCCTATGAAAGTCAAAATGCTGACATCTTGACACGATAGTCGCAGGAACTTTATGTATCTCCGTTGTGGCAAGAATGAACTTGACGTGCGGAGGAGGTTCTTCCATTGTTTTCAGCAGTGCATTGAATGCACCCGGTGAAAGCATATGTACCTCGTCTATGATATATACCTTATATTTACATATCTCAGGAGTATAGACAACGCCCTCACGGAGCTCTCTGATATCGTCAACCTTTGAGTTTGAGGCAGCGTCTATCTCGATTATGTCGGAAAGAGCACCGCTGTCGGCATTTTTGCAGATGTCACATTCAAGGCATGGTTCGCCGTCATGTGGGTTCAGGCAGTTGATAGCCTTGGCGAAAATTCTCGCACAAGTGGTCTTGCCCGTTCCTCTTGAGCCTGTAAAAAGGTAAGCGTGAGCAGTCTTGCCGCTTTTTATCTGATTTTTGAGAGTAGTTGTTATATGGGGCTGTGACACAACGTCATCAAAGGACATTGGACGCCATTTTCTGTACAACGCCTGATACAAAACTCTCACTCCAATCAAGAAAATAAAAAATCAATCCGACATATGGGCGTGCGGGCGGAACTGTGACACACGAAACAAACCGCTTAATGCTGCTCGGTTCCCCGCCTGACATGGTTCACAGCGTTTCATTGCACAGGACCCGCACACCTATATCTCGGATTGATGAGGAACAATAACTGAATCATATCAATCTAACTTTTGTTACCCTAATATTATAACACACCCTCATAAAAATTTCAAGTGTTTTTGAAAAAAAATTATAAAAAAGGCAAACAATATCAACGCCGCCGAACAAAGCTGAACAGCGGCGGATATTATGTACTTGTAAAAATTTATCAGGTGGCAATAATGAAGTTCAGCTTGCCGAACGGATAGTTCACAGGGATACAGAAAGCAGTATTTGACAAAGCAAGCTCGCCGTTTGTCAAGAACTCCTGTGGGGTAAGCGTAAGTTCAACGCCGTGCTCGTTAGACTCATTTACAACGAACAGACCGTCATTGATGTTCAAAAATTCGCCTGCTGTAGCGTTCACAAAGTCATCGACCTCGGTAAAGCTTTCCTTAGCAAATCTCTCAGCGAAAGCCATATAAGCCTTAGAGTCAGCAGCAATGCAAGCCTCTGCGTCATAGTTTCCGCTTATCTTCTGAACAACGATATGCTCAGCGGCAAAATTCTTTATAACAGACGCCTCCATAGGGGTGAAATCGTCGCCGATAAATCTGATAAGGTTCTTGAAGAGCAGGGTGGCATAATCCGTGCAGATACGGGCATTCTCGGCGGTATCAAAGTGATAGAACTCGTTGATAAGGTTGTGGAGAGTTTCCGTCTGGTTGTCGGATATATCGTCAGTTATCTGGTTCTCGGTCTTATAATCCTTGAGAGCTTTTTCAAACTCAGCATTTGTAAGAGCACCGTTATTAACGAGCGTCTGACCCAAGAGCAGATAGTCTGTAGGCTGCTGAGCAAGCAGCTTTTCAACGTCGTCAGCGGTGACATAGCCAAGTTCTACAGCAAGGTCGCCGAAACGCTTATCAACGCTCTGCTGAGTGATGTTGACGTGCTCGACCTGTTCGGCGGTCATAAGACCGGCATTTATAGCGAGAACGCCAAGGCGAAGTCTTGTATGTTTTTTAGCCTCGAAAGCCTGAGTAAGGTCCTCGGCTGTGCAAAGCTTGTGGTTGAAGAGGTAGCCTCCAAAAAACTGAGCAAACATTTACAAAACCCCCTTTGCAACGTTTTCCAGCACCTTGAGTGCGTCACTGTCAGCGATAGGTTTCTGCAAAAAGTCCACTGCACCTGATTTAAGAGCGTCCTTCAAATGGCTCTGAGTGCCGACAGAAGATGCCATTATGACATTAGCGTCAGGGTCATCAGCGATTATCTGTTTAAGAGCCTCCAGACCGGTTACCTTTGGCATGATGATATCCATAAACACCACATCAGGCTTGAACTCCTTATATTTGCTTACAGCCTCCTCGCCGTCGGCTGCCTCATAAACGGCTTTTACTCCAAATCCAGAAATAGACATACTGAGCTTTTTGCGAGCGAACATTGAATCGTCGCATATAAGCACTGTCATTTCATTTATATTCACGGTAGATCCCTCCTAATGATTTTGCGGCAGCCTGTCCGTAATTGCCGATGTCGGAGAGGATTTGCTCCTCAGCTGCCTTGAATTTTATTATATCATAATAATCTCCAAAAGTCAATAGCCACCAAATATGTTTTATGTTGAAAATACACAAACAGGAAAAAGAAGAATTTGATTTAAGTTTGCTTGACAAATTGAAAAAAGTGTGATATAATCATAATGTTATGTGCCGGTGTGATGGAATTGGCAGACGTGTCGGACTCAAAATCCGATGGTAGCGATACCGTACCGGTTCGACCCCGGTCACCGGCACCAGCAGGGACGTGTCCCTGCACCCAAATACGCCTTACTTTGTGTAAGGTGTATTTTTTTATTGCCGCTCATAAAGTTTGTGAAACCCATAGTTTGTTGTCGCCGTGACGGGCATTCCCCGTCACGGATTTTTTGTACACCTAGCTTTATGCCGCTGGGTGTATTTTTTTGTTGTCTTTACTGCGTTGGACGTGTCCCTGCACCAAAAATACGCTCTACTTTGTGTAGGGCGTATTTTTATTTGTATCGTGTATTATTTTACAGTTCACCTGCCCTAATTTGACAAAAGTACGTCAATGGGGTATAATGTAACCAGCGTTACGCAAATTAATTATACCTATTATAATAGAAACGAGGTCATGAAAATGAGCGAGGAAAGAATACCTAAGAGAAGTGAAGTGCCTGAACAGTTCAAATGGGCACTGGAGGATATTTACCCAACTGACGAAAAGTGGGCGGAGGATCTGCAAAAGCTGAAGGCTATGCCTGAGAGGATAGCGGCTTTCAAGGGCAGACTTGGTGAGAGTGCTCAGACACTCTATGATTTTATGCAGCTTTCTGACGAGATATCAGTCCTCTGCGACAGCCTTGGCAACTATGCTCAAAGACGTTCTGACGAGGATACAGCAAATGCAAAGTATCAGGGCTTTCTCGGTCAGCTTATGAACGCCTATGTGGCAGTAAATTCAGCAGGCAGCTTTGAAACACCGGAGATAATTTCTATCGAGGAGGAAAAGCTCGACAAGTTCTATGAGGAGAAACCTGAGCTTAAACTTTATAAGCGTGCACTTGATAAGCTCCGCCGCAAAAAGGCTCATATCCTCTCTGAGGCTGAGGAGAAGATACTTGCCCTCACTGGCGAAATGGGTCAATCGCCTGAAAATATATACTCTATGTTTTCTGACGCAGACCTGCGTTTTCCTGACGCTGTAGATAAGGACGGCAAGGCTCATCAGGTCACACACGGCAGCTATATCCCACTGGTACAGAGCGAGGACAGAGTGCTGAGAAAGTCAGCGTTTGAATCTATGTACAGCACATTTGATAAGTTCAAGAACACCTGTGCGGCAACATTGTCGGCTCAGGTGAAGGCAGTGAACTTCTATGCAAAGGCAAGAAAATATGATTCAAGCCTTGAGGCTGCACTGGACGGTACAGAAGTGCCTGTGTCAGTTTACAAAAATCTTATCGAGGCTGTTCATGAAAATATGCACTATATGTATGACTACGTTGCACTGAGAAAGAAACTTCTTGGTGTTGACGAGCTGCATTTCTATGATCTTTATACGCCAGTCGTTCCTGACGCTGATATGAAGATAACCTTTGAAGAGGCTAAAGAAACCGTCCTGAAAGCCCTTGCACCAATGGGCGAGGATTATCTCAATATACTCAGAGAGGGCTTTGAGAACCGCTGGATAGACGTTTACGAGAACGAGGGCAAAACAAGCGGAGCATATTCCGCAGGAGCAAGGGTGCACCCTTATGTGCTGCTCAATCATAAGGATACGCTCAACTGTATGTTCACGCTGGCACATGAAATGGGTCACGCTATCCACTCATATCTGTCAAACAAAAATCAGCCTGTGGTATATTCAGATTACGTTATCTTCGTGGCAGAGGTAGCCTCAACTTGCAACGAGGCATTGCTCATGCAGTATCTGCTGAAAAATACAGAGGATAAAAAGCAGAGAGCGTATCTTATAAACTACTTCCTTGAGCAGTTCCGTACCACACTTTATCGTCAGACCATGTTCGCAGAATTTGAGCTGAAGATAAACGAGATGGCAGCGGCAGGGGAGAGCCTGACAGCCGAAGGACTGAATGAGCTTTACGGCGAGCTTAATAAGCTTTATTTCGGCGACGGTATCGTCCTTGACGACGAGATAAAATTGGAGTGGGCAAGGATACCACACTTCTATTATGATTATTATGTATATCAGTATGCAACAGGCTATTCCGCAGCTATCGCACTTTCACAGAGAATATTGAAGTATGGCGAGCCTGCTGTAAAGGATTATATAGGATTCCTGAAAGGCGGCTGCTCAACAGATCCTATCTCATTGCTTAAAGGTGCAGGAGTAGATATGGCAACAACTCAGCCTATCAATGAGGCACTTTCCATGTTCGGAGAGCTTATAAAAGAAATGGAAGAGGCAATGGCGGAGTAAGTGAGGAGTGAGGTAAGTGAGGAGTGAGGAGTGAGGAATGAGGAATGAGCATAGCTGACCAAAGTAAAGGACAAACACAAAGTAATATCGGAGTGACAAAATCTGCACCTCCACTCTCTCCCCAATCAAATGCAAATCCGCAAAGAGCGTAGCGATTTTGCGGCACAACAAACTTGCCCGAACCACCGTATGGGCGAACAGCGTTCGCCCGTTGCTCAGAATTTGCTGTAAATAGAATTGTAGGGGACGGCGTCCTCGACGTCCCACTCGGAGAAGTATTGCCGTGATTGTCAAATCCCTGATGCCGAATTATTACGGGTGACATTGTTGTGATATTCTCCAATCATTCAACGGGTAAGACAAAAGCGGGCGACTTCAGGTCGCCTCTACAAAAATCCCCACAAAAAAAGAGGCAGACCTAAGTCTGCCTCTCCACTATATCCATATCAATAGAACCGTATCCATATTAATAGAACTGCGACCTCTTCTTCTTTATCACAAGAATTACAGCTCCTAATACCACTACAACTACCACTACAATAACAACAATGCCGATAACTCCAATGCCTCTTGATGAATCAGCCTCAGATGTGCTCGTGCTGCTCAAACCGTTAGACTTTGGCTGTATCTTCAAGCCCTGTACAGTCTCCTGTGCCTTCGCACTCTTGTTGTAGCCGTCAAGATTCATTACCTGAAGATCTGTTCCATTCTGCTGCAACGGCGTGTCTATCACAATGTTGTCAATGTAAAGCACGTCTGTCTTATCCATTTTCTTGATAACAGGTATCTCAAATACGAACTTTGTTGCTCCGCATTTGTCCGGTACAGGTATAAGTGCCGTCGCATACTGCGTTACATTGTTGCTCGCATCTGTGTTTATCTTCAGCTGTACGCTGTTGCTCGTTACCGTCTTGTATTCATCTGTGCATGGGAACGCAAATACCGAGTCGCCTAACAGCTTGCCCTGTGCGTCCTGATTTATCCTGTATTTGAAAGATATCATACAGCCGTCAAAACAGCTCATGCCATAATCTTTTGCCTCAAGCTCAACGCCCATTGTAAGATACTGTGCGTCCTCTGCGTCAGAACCGGGATATACAAGTTCATTGTTCTCATCTCTTATAAGTGCCGAATATGTGCAGAAATCACTGACGTCATTTGGCTGTGTAGCCGTTATCTTCAGGCTCGCTCCCTGATATGCATATGTCTTTTCCTGAGATACTCCTATGGATATCTTCTCGCCGTCAGGAGTTACATGAATGTATCTCTCCCAGTCTTTCATGTCAAAAGATATTGACGGTGCTGAAGTATCTGTTGTAAGGATACTCTTGTCGGCACTGTATTCAGGTATGTCCGCCTCACTGTCTGCATAAGCAGGTACAGCACATACGCCAAGCATCATTACTGCCGATACCATGCCAAGTATTCTCTTTAATCTCATTAAATATTATCCTCCCTTGATACCATTGTATGTAATCGCTTTCATAAGCGTTCACACAGTATCGAAAACGTTATTAATATTTTACACCTTTTTAACAAAACTGTCAAGGGCACTGTGCAGTATTTCATACAATGTAACTATTTTGTAATACAAACTGAACGATTTCAACAAAAAGCCCGCCGCATTTTTATGAATAATCTTGTATTGACATTTCTTTTATAACAAAAAAAGACCGCCCTTTTCAGACGGCCTTTATCATTCTATTGTTTCATCACTGGATTCCAAGGAACTGGAAATACTGCTTGTCCGGCATCGTTGTAACAGATGTGGATCTCAGATCATCAGCGTCTGACAGCCTGTACTGTACCTTGAGAACGCCGTCCTCTTCGACCCAGCCCACGTCAGGAACTGTGCCCCTTGTGCCCTTGTTTGAAATGGTCTTTTTGATACCCTTCTGCTTGAGGGTGAAGAATTTAAGCTCTATGTCCTGATTGTAAGGCACTACGCATATCTTAACAGCACCCTTGTCGCTGTCCTTTACATCATAGAGTATTATCTGATACTGACCGTCAGGCGAGATAGTGTTCGAGTCTGAGGTCACCTCAGTGAGCTTTTTGAAATTGTCCCTGTAAAGTGCGTAAACACTTGACGAAGTGTCAAGATCAGCACTGAGCACCGTTTCAACAGACGTTCCGCCGAAAAGAATGTTCAGCACAAAGTATGCAACTATTCCCAGCACATACAAGAGCAGGTAGATAGTTCCCATTATTACCTTAACAGTTTCATTCGTGCCTGCCGTAAAGAACATTATGATAGCCACAATGAACGGCGGAACTATCAGTATCCAGTCGCCCATGTTGAAAAGTATCATACAGAATACCACAGGCAGCATTAACACACTGAGTATCTCCGTCACAAGTTCACGCCTTGAGAATATCATAAGTCCCAAAAATACTACATTGAGCACCACATATACCGTGAAAAACGACTTCTCTCTGCCTGCCGCAAATTCCAAGTCATACAGGAACGTTGCGTATGTCAGCAGAGTTATTACAGCAAAGTATGCGATATTGAAAACGGATACCGCTCTCTTTACCCATATGTTAGATAAAAAATCCTTCATTTTAAGTCCTCCCTAGACACTCTGTTCTTTTATTTTACACGAGATCGCACAAAAAATCAAGTGCTTTATATCTTTATTTTTTCTTAAAACATATATCAAACATATCAAAAGGCATTCGGCTTTTTCAAACGCTGTCAATTAAGTATTATCTCTTCACCGCCGCTTAGCCCCGAAAGTATCTCAACATTATCATTGTCCTCGATACCAAGCTCCACGTCCTGCTCCACCTTTACGCCGTCAACGAGCAGGTTCACATATGTCCTGTTGTCAAGATTTTTTACAGCCTTCTGGGGAACTATCACCGTGTCGAGCCTTGAATATACATCAAATACTACCTCAATGCCACCAAGGTCGAGCATATCGTTCTCCTCGTCAGGGGTGATAACATAAACGTAAGCCGAAAAGTCGCCGCTCTCGTTGTATATTATGTCCGTCACAGTGCCGCCCATGGTGTTCGCACCCTGAACGATATCCACCGCCGTGCCGAAATTCACGTTTGTCAGCGGATTGTCATACACCGCCACGCACAAAGCCTTCTGCGACTTATCGGAAGTATACCCAAGCACTTCACCCTTATTCACCGGAGTGAACGCCGTAAGCTCCTGCCCGTGCCTGTCAGCAATATCAAACTCGCCGTCACATGGAGCATACACCTTGTAGTCCTCCAGCGACGCCACAAGCCTGTCATACTTTAGCTGCTCTATCTGCAAGTCATACTGCGAAAGCTGTATCTCACTGTAGTCAGCACCGTTCGCCTGCAATGTTGCAACAGTCTGCTTAGCCTGGTCAAGACGTATCTCTTCCTCTTCTATCTGCTCGTCCACATCGTCAGAATAAAGTGTGCAAAGCAGGTCGCCCTTTTTCACATCGCAAGGGGACTCCACCTCTATAGACTTTATCTGACCGCTCGCCTTGAACGTGACAGTTTCGCTGTAAGGATAGTCGTAAACGCCCTCCTGATGATATTCCTGCGAGATATCTCCTATCTCCGCCTTGACAGTCTTGTATGTTATATCCTTTGTTTCCAGTATGGGCACAGCTATCTCGTCCTTCTTCTCCGACTTGCCGCAGGAGCACAAAAGAAGAGAAAAACACATTGCCGCCGCTGATATCAAAGCGATAGATCTTGTACCTTTCATAAAATAGCCCTCTCGGTAACATAAAACTGCGGACACATTCCGCCGCAGTGCATTATACCACATTTTCTGTCATTTTTCAAGCTTATCCTCAACATATCGTGTATCTATTGTATATCTGCACAACACTGTCTGCAAATATTTATACAGGTTCACCACAGCAGCTCCCCGATAATAGAATTTGACGCAAGGAAACCCTCAGGGGTAAGCCTTAAATTATCCTTGTCCACAACACAAAGCCCCTGTTTTTGAAAAAGCTCCGCCTTTTTCCGTATGTTCCTGCCAAGTTCACTTCCGCCAAGCTGTTCAGCTTTACGGATATCTATGCCCTCCGTGAGCCTTAGCCCAAGCATAACATATTCTTCCGCCTTGTCGGGATTCTCTTCAAGCACTGTCCTGCTTTGCAGCTTGTCAGCGATAAAAGCGTCTATATCCCCCTTGCAGAAGTACCTCACACCCTCAAAGTAAGAGTGTGCCGAAGGGCCGATGCCGATATATTCCTCGCCGTGCCAGTATTTGAGATTGTGCCGTGACTTTCCGCCCTCTTTAGCGAAGTTGGATATCTCATACTGCAAAAAGCCCTTGCCCTCAAGCTGTTTTACCGTCTGCAAATACATATCGCACAGCATATCATCATCAGCCACCGACTTTCTGATTTCATCACAGTCAAAAGCCGTACCTTTTTCTATTTTCAGCATATAAGCCGATATGTGGTCCACAGGCAGGGCTGTGAGCCTCTCTATGCTGTTTTGTAAACTCTCTAGGGTCTGACCCTTGACTCCCAGCATGACGTCACAGGAGACGTGCTGAAAGCCTTCACGAGCAGCCGCCTCCACGACCCCCTCAGCCTGAGCAAAATCATGAAGTCTGCCAAGAAAACCAAGTTCCCTGTCATCAGCCGACTGAACGCCGAAAGAAAGCCTTGTTACCCCCGCTTTCCTCCACCCTGACATCTTGTCCCTGTCCGCAGAGCTAGGATTAGCCTCCAACGTTATCTCAGGGTCACAAAGGTCAAAGCACTTCCCTGCCGTATCTATTATCCTGTCCACCTGTTCAGCCGACAGCACAGAGGGCGTACCTCCGCCGAAGTATATAGTGTCGCACTTTATGCCTCTGCCCCTGAAAGTCTGAATATTGCGGCATACAGCCTGGGTGTAGTCCTCATAAAGGTCAGGTCTGCACACAGAGTAAAAGTCACAGTAAGGGCACTTTCTTTTGCAGAAAGGCACATGGATATAAATTCCTGTCATAGCATATCCTCGTCATCATCAAAAGCCTTGTCAATGTACTCGCCGGTTTTCTCACTGTTAAGGCGAAATCTTTCCAAAGCCTTTCGCACGCCGAAGATACCGCCCCACACGATAAACATACAAAGGCTTATGAGCACCGCATAAAGCACAAAATAAGCCTGCTGTTTTAAGCTCAGCTGAAAATACACCGACCGCCTGCCCAGCATATCCGACACTCTGGGGTGTATAACGATATAGCATATCACGCCGAGGATACCGGCGTAAGCGAGAGTGCATATCATGCCCACGAACGCCTCTCTGAATCTTATGACCGAGAATCTCGCCCCGGCATACACAGCCCAAGCGGCAATAAGCAGCAGCCCGATCGCCGCAGAGATATTAGCATAAACTTCATACATCACAGGCATTATCACCGCACCGCTCAGCCCAAAAGCAAGCGACAGTTTCATTGACTTCTGAATATCAGGCATAGCTGCTCCTTTCATTCTCGTTTGTTCTGTTTCAAGACGACAAGACAGACAAGACCATGTCTTTGTCTATGTTTTTGTCTATGTCTTTCTCTATGTCTATGTCTATATCTATCTCTATATCTTTATCTATATCTATGTCTTTATCTTTATCGGCTTTTTTAGCTTTTTAAAAAAACCATTAGGTTTCCGCAAAAACCAAAAGCTTTTAAAATAACCAAAAGCTTTTTGAGCGAAAGACATACAAGACATATTCTGTATCTATGTCTTTGTCTTTCTCTATATCTGTATCTTTATCTATATCTTTATCAGCCCCCACAAGTTTTATTAAGTTTTCCAAAAAAACTTGCAGTAACTTCAAGTTTTTTAAGTTTCGAAAAATAACTTGAAGTTTTTTAAGTTTTGATAAAAGACCGCAGAATGTATGTGTAGGGGCGAACACCGTTCGCCCGTGGAAGAAACAAACCCACGGTAACAACATTTTGATATAGAAACAAAATTATCCCACCGCACCCCTACAATTCAGAATTTACAGCAAATCCTGAGCACGGGCGAACACTGTTCGCCCCTACAGATTATTCTGGATAGGTTCTACTACCGCAAAATCGCTACGCTCGGTGCTTGTCCACATCTCTGTTCAGCTTTGCCCATTCCTCATTCCTCATTCCTCACTCCTCATTCCTCATTCCTCACTTAATACCGCTCCCCCCTTGCATTCTCCCCCGCTTTAGGTTATAATATCTATAAAGAACTTTTTCACCCAGAACGGAGGATAACCATGAACAGATCATATGACGAATATAACTACACTCTCTCAAAACGTGAACTCGAAGAACTTAAATTCTTGTTCATCTCTGATGATGTGGATTACAACGATACCGACAGCAACGGTCTGACTTTCTTGCTCACTGCTATCGAAAGTGCTGACTTTGTTGAGCAGGACGGCGTTCTCAAGCCCGACAAACGCAGCGTTGATTTCATCAAGTGGCTCATCGCTCAAGGCTCAGATGTGAACTTCCCTGCTGACAAAAAACCTCTTCAATACGCTATCCGATGCGAAGAGGAGATATCACGCCGCAAAGGCAAAGCCTGCGATATGTCCGAGATACTCTTCCTGCTCCGTGACAGCGGTGCTGACAGCTCAGGTCTTGACGAGCTTATCGACGGCGGTTTCTCTGCCCGTGTCAAGCTCTGAGGTTTGGTATGAAAGAATTTAACATAAATCAGAATGACGCAGGTCAGCGTGTTGACAAGTTTCTCACAAAGGCTGTGCCAAAGCTGCCGAAAAATCTGCTTTACAAATATATCCGTCTGAAACGTATCAAGGTAAACGGCAAACGCTGCGAGATATCAACTCGCCTTGCCTGCGGTGATGTCATGCAGCTTTACATCAATGATGAATTTTTCGATACCGACAGCGGCAAGCCTGCCTTTCTTTCCGCACCCTCTGCACTGAATATTATTTACGAGGACGAAAATATTATCCTCTGCGACAAAAAGTGCGGACTTGTGGTGCACGAGGACGAAAGCGGTTCGGCGGACACGCTCATAAACAGGATACAGCACTATTTATATGACAAGGGCGAATACCGTCCTGACGAGGAGCTTTCCTTTGCCCCTGCCCTTTGCAACAGGATAGACCGCAACACCGGGGGAATAGTCATATGTGCGAAAAATGCTGAGAGCCTGCGTGTGCTCAATCAAAAGGTGAAAGACAGAGAACTTGAAAAGCTTTATCTTTGCGTGACCGTTGGCATACCAAAGGAAAAGTCTGCACAGCTCACGGCTTATCATCAAAAGGACGAGGCGACAAAGACCGTCAGGGTGTCTGACAAAAAGTTTCAGGGCAGCCGCACTATGATAACATCGTATCGTGTGCTTGCCGAGAACAAGGCTGATGACCTTGCACTTCTCGAAGTTGACCTCATCACAGGAAGAACTCATCAGATAAGGGCACATCTTGCACACATGGGCTATCCACTTCTCGGTGACGGCAAATACGGAATAAATAAAGTCAACCGTGCATACAATGTGAAAACACAGGCTCTTTATTCGTACAAGCTTACATTCAAGTTCACCACCGACGCTGGCGTGCTGGAATACCTTAACGGCAGAAGTTTTCAGGTAAATGACGTGTGGTTCTGCGACAAATTCTTCGGATATAAGCTCTGATATTTCGTTAAATCGCACTATTTCGACGCTGCGGATTTGTCATATGCGACAAAATAATATAATTTTCGTGCAAATTTTGTGTAAATTGTTCAAAAGTGCTTGCAAATGTATATAAAATATGTTATAATTATTTAGTCAAATTTAACGGCTGTACTATATATACAGAAAATGACAGATATATTTTATAGATTTGGAGGAACAAAGGTATGACAGGAGATCTGCATTGTCACACAACGCTGTCTGACGGCTCACTTGGTATAGAAGAGGTCATTGTTCAGGCAAAGAGAATGGGACTTGACTTTCTTGCGATAACAGACCACGACACTCTTTCATCATCAAACAGAGCACAAATACTTGGCGACCGCTACGGCGTAAAGGTCATTCCTGCGGTAGAGCTTTCCGCATGGGACAAGAAACGTAATTCAAAAGTACACATTCTGTGCTATGCACCGCAGAAACCTGACAGGCTCGAGGGTCTTTGCCTGAAGTCATGCCAGATAAGAAAAGACTGTGCAAAGGAAATGATAGAAAAGGTGACGGCGAGATATCCTATCCCTGCTGACTCCGTGCTGCACTACACGAAAAGTTCAAAGAGCATTTTCAAGCAGCATATCATGAGAGCATTGGTAAATTACGGCTATGCCACTGAGATTTACGGCTCTGTGAACGACAAGCTTTTTGCATATCCAAACGGCGAATGTCTTGTGACCCGTGAATATCCTGACGTAAACTTTGTGCTTGACCTTATCCACTCCGCAAAGGGCGTGGCAGTAATGGCACACCCTGTTATGTTCAACAACACCGAGCTGCTCCTTGAGCTTATCGAGGCAGGCAAGCTTGACGGTATCGAGGCTTATCACCACTCTGCGACCCCTATCCAGCAGCAAAAGCTTGTGGATATCGCAAAAGAGCATGACCTGATAGTGACAGGCGGCTCAGATTTCCACGGTCTGTATAATGAAACTATGACCCATATCGGCAGCATGACCACAGACAAGGAAAATCTTGACAAGCTGTTCAAACTCATTCATATAAATTCACAAAAAGCTAACAAAGCAGCGGTGAAAACGGAGAAATAATATGGTATAATAAAGGGACATTATCATGCGGTAATGTTCCTTTAATGCGTAAAATAGAGAGGACTGTATAAAATGAACGTAATGGAAGAATCCCTTCAGAAACACAGAGAGTGGAAAGGCAAGATAGAGGTCTGTTCCAGAGCAAAGGTAAACAATGCAAAAGACCTGACGCTGGCTTATACACCGGGCGTTGCTCAGCCTTGCCTTGAGATACAGAAAGACCCTGACCTGTCTTATGAGCTTACAAGGCGTGCAAACCTTGTGGCTGTTATCACTGACGGCTCTGCGGTGCTTGGTCTTGGAAATATCGGCGGACTGGCTGGTATGCCTGTTATGGAGGGCAAGTGTGCACTTTTCAAGGAGTTCGCAGACGTTGACGCTTTCCCGCTTTGCATAAAGTCCAATGACGTTGACGAGATAGTGAACACTATCGCCATGATATCAGACAGCTTTGGCGGCATAAATCTTGAGGATATCGCCGCTCCAAGGTGCTTTGAGATAGAGGCTAAGCTTAAAGAAAAAGTTGATATCCCTGTTTTCCATGACGATCAGCACGGAACTGCTATCGTTGTCGGTGCGGCACTTATGAACGCCTGCAAGGTGGCAAACAAGAAAATAAGCGACATCACACTGGTAATAAACGGTGCAGGTGCAGCCGGCTGTGCTATAGGAAAGCTGCTGCTTTCTCTCGGTATCGGCAACCTTATCATGGTAGACCGTGAGGGAATAATCTGCGAGGGCGACAATTATCTTAACGAGGCTCACGCTGAAATGGCTAAGGTCACAAACAAGAACAAGCTCCACGGCTCTCTTGCTGACGCACTCAAGGGTGCAGACGCTTTCGTGGGCGTTTCAAAGCCAAAGCTCGTTACAGCCGAAATGGTCAAGTCCATGAACGACAAGCCTATACTTTTCGCAATGGCTAACCCGACACCTGAGATAATGCCTGACGAGGCAAAGGCGGCAGGTGCGTTCATCGTGGGCACAGGACGTTCAGACTTCCCTAACCAGATAAACAACGTTATCGCATTCCCCGGCATTTTCAAGGGTGCACTTGCGGTGAGGGCGTCTGACATCAACGAAGAAATGAAAATGGCTGCCGCAAAGGCTATCGCAGGCTGTGTGCCTGAGGACAAGCTCAGTGCGGAATTTATTCTGCCGAACTCTTTTGACAGGTCAGTACCGATCGCTGTGGCTGAGGCTGTGGCAAAGGCTGCAAGAGAAACAGGCGTAGCAAGGATATAGGAGGTTTTTCAAATGGCAACGATAAGCTACACTCCAAAGGGAGTGTGTTCAAGAAAAATTGATATCGAGGTCGAGGACGGTATCGTAAAGAAAGTGCACTTCACAGGCGGCTGCAACGGCAACACTCAGGGTATTGCAAAGCTTGCTGAGGGCATGAAAGTTCAGGACGTTATCGACAGACTTGAGGGCATTGACTGCAACGGACGTGGCACATCATGTCCTGCTCAGCTTGCTGAGGCTTTGAAGTCTGCACTCTAAGCTTTCGTACTGAACATTACACGGATATAATAACGGTCGAACACTGTTCGCCCCTACAAAAGAAAACGGACTGCATTTTGATTGCAGTCCGTTTTTTTGTACATATAAAAGGCTGCCGCTCGTAAGAGTGACAGCCTTTGTTTTATTCTGTTGTTTCAGCGTCAGCAGCAAACTCAAACTTGGTAATGAACTTATCCCCATTGAGCACAACATTATTCTTGCCGCTCCAGCTTTCAGACTGGTCAGGGGCTTGCTTTCTGTAGAACTGAATGTCATACTGATTTTGCTTTGAGGAATCAACTTTGAGTTCTATGGAGGCGACAGGCGATGAACTATTGTCATAGGTCAAAATGCTGCTGTTCTCCTCCAAAAACCATTTGCTTATCTCAATATACTTCGTATTCCAACTCAGCGTTATAGTGCCTGCACCGCTGCCGGAAAGACGGTAGTTGAAACCGTCAAGGTCTGACGGCTGCGGCGTGTTGTCGGTGAATTGTCCCGTCCAGCTTGCCGAATACGGCTTGACGTATGAAACGCCTATTATCGCCGAAAGCGTCGGCAGGTCGCTTGGGTCGGTAGGCACCGCCTTTAGTTTCATGAAAACATTTGAGCTTGTTAGCTGCGACTTGTCAAAGTTGAGTATAAAATCGTCATAAGAAAATCCGCCTGTTGAAAGCACTCTGTTTTGGTAGGAAATACTTTTACTGTCCGCCGAAAATCTTTTCGTTACGCCGTCAAATGTCACAGAATACTTATCAAAGTCCCCATCACCAATTTCATTTCCGCTGCTGTCCACAAGTGTGACCGTGAGGGTGTAGGTTATGTCCTTGTCATTGTATTTGACCCTCGTCTGCGGAAAGTTGCATATGCTCACTGTCACAACAGGGTCAGCGTCCTCGCTGCTGAAAGTCACGTTTCGCAGCGGTGCAGAACCGTTGTTTGTTTCTGTTAGATAGTTTGATGAAAACAGATTGCCTACGCCCTTTTGGGTGGAAACAACTCGCTTTACGCTTGAAATACTGGTGTAGGCTGCCAAAACGCCAATGGTACTGAGAGCGGCGACTGCTGCGACTATCCATATGACGAGCCAGTATTTTTTCAGCCCTTTTATCAACTTTTCTTTCACAGCTGCCGCCTCCTTTCTGTACTTTTTTATGACGCTGAACGCTGCACCGTCAGATAGACCATATCAGTTTCCTTGTTGTTCTCGACAGTTTGACCTTCCCAGCTCACCCTGACTATAAAATAGTCCACAAAACCCTTTGAATCACCATTCTCCACAGCCTGAGCAACTGACTGCCAATAAAGTGCCTCTGCGTGTTTTTGAACATTGCCATATTCATCATATGACTTGCTATGCAGTGACTTATTTGCAAGTATTTCAGAACTGCTGCTTTGGTTGAGATATTCTCCTGATATTGCATCTCCTTTTGTGTAATAGTAAGAACGCTCTTCCTCTTTAGAATAATATTCGACCGCATCAATGTCGCCCTCATTAGCTGACTTGGCACGATAAATGGTGTATGTAAAAGGTATATTTGTGGTGTGTGCAAGCTGTATCTGATATTTTGACACGTCTTTTCCGCTGACGCCGAATACAAAGTCCTTGTAAGTGCCGCTCTCCACATCTATGTTGCCCATTTCAAGATTGGCAACAGACTCCTTATTTCCTGCGGTTATGTAAAGCTGGGTCGGAGCGTTTATCTGCGTTGTCATTGCGATAGACCGTGTGTGTGTGAACCAGGCATACAGTGGGAGAGCCACAAGCAGAGCCATGGTGAGCACTGCTGCGGTGACAAGCTGAATTTTCTTTTTCTTATTCAGTTTTTTGAATCTTTCAAAAATCCTTTTTGCCATTTTCTTCTCCTGTAACGTTATGCCTTTATCTTGTGCCTTATTTTTCAATAAAGCTTGTGTTTATCTTTGCGTTTGTGTAGACGATATAGTCAGACGCAGAGGTTGCTGACATAGTTTTGCCATTTCCGTCAAGCAGGTCTGCCGTGAGCAGTACCTTGTAGTTTGCGTAAGTCTGACCATTTTCCTCAAATGCCGAACCCGTAATGACGTTATATTTTGTTGTGATATCGTAAGTTTCTTCGCCGTTGTAATTTGAAAAGACAAATGCACATTCACTTGCGTCCTGAGCTATTGCATTTGCAGCAATAACGTCGTTCTTTCCTGTCAGTGAAATGCCGTCAAGATACTTTTTGATATCATCGACCTTTTCATACTTATCCTCTTCAGTTTTCTTATACAACGTCAGTGTGAATCTTATCTGCTTACCTTGCTTTCTTATGCTTTCATTGAGTTTAGACAAGTCATAGTGACCCTTTGCAGTTATCTGCATTTTCTCTGAACTCATGTCCCTAGGGTTCACTCCAAGCTGTGAATATGGTGAATCCTTTGCCTCGATGACCTTTGATTCAGGAACATTATAGCTAAGGTCTGCGGCAGTCATTGCACGACGGTAAAAATGTCTGTCAGGCTCTTTAGCTGTTGTTGCGATAGAACTTTTCTCCGTGCTGTTTTTGTTATAAGCGACCATTGAAGTAGCGTTGACAGAAATACCCGTGGTGCTGTCGCCCTCACCCTTTCGCTCAGGAAACTGAGTTATCATGGTGGAGGTATCATAAGTTATCTTCATGTCAGCCTGAACCTGTATGGTGTAAACGCCTTCTTTCAGGAACTGTGTCCATATAGACTCAGGATACTCGAGCATATAGTAATCCTTAGACTCATCGAGCATTTCTCTTGAACTTATGGCAGTGCCCTCGATAGTATCGCCGCTCTCGCTCTTCAAAGAATAATCCACATTCACAGAAGTTCCGCCGACTATCTGCTCCGCTGTACCATTTGAACTTGCATTATACTTTTTCAAATAGAACTTGAATGCCTGATACATATCAAAGCCGTTTTTAGTATAGTCGATAAACGTATCTTTAAGCTCCTTGTTAAGGGTTATCCTTGCATTGAGCTGAGATTTGATAAGGCTGTTTGTGGCGGTTATCTCTTCTTCGCTTGTTGGGGTTATAGTTACCTTCTGTGTCAGGAAGTTTGCGATTATGTATGTCGCTATGTCAGTGTCAGAACTTATCTGATTGGTCGGCAAATCGCCCTCAAGCTTTTTGCTGCTGTCTGATGCACAATCCACATAGTTCTTTATGAGCTGCGTGTCTGTATCGGCAGGCGTTGTCAAGGTCAGATAATAGCTTTCAGTTATCTTCATTCTGCCGCTTTTATCATTCTCTGTGCTGTCTTTAGCTGTAACAGTTGCAGTGTACTTCATAACGTCCGTGTTCGCAAGCTCCTCTTCCGTGGCTGCTCTGAAATACTGCAAAGTGCCGTTCAAATAAGCCTGAACAGTTGCGTCAGCTTTTGTAGTTTCAACAAGCGTTCCTGCCGTATCCTCTGCAACTGTTACAGAGGCATATTTTAACAGGATATCATTAAGCGTTGCAGCAGTAAATCCATTAAATTTTGACATATCCAGCATACCCGTGGTCTTGTCAAAACCGACCTCGCCTGCTGTCGCCTGATAAGCCTTGTCCTCACGGTTTGTGTCCACCAGTGTGAATTTAGTTCCGTCAGGAAGAACGCCTGAACTGCCGCCTTTATCTCCGAATAGATATATCTTCTTTGCAAAAGACCACAGCAGACTGTCGCCGCCGTTGATAGCGTCCTGCCATTCCTGAGCTTTTCTGTAGTATGTGAACGAGAAATACGTCGTTATCGGCGAGCCAAAGCTTTCAAAAGCAAACTGCTGACCCTCATAATCCGAGTGACAGTAATCAGTACCTGTCAGCACATTAGATGTAAAGCTGTAGTCAAGCACTTTCTTTACAAAAACAGGGATATGTATTCTCACAGCCGTCTGCTCAGCATTTGTCGGGTCTGCATAGTCAAGGGTTATAAGAGTGAACCTTGCAGTTCCGTCATTGTCATACACGCCGTTTTTGGTCTTGAAAAGGTGTCTGCTCTCGTCATAGGTCAGGCTCTTTGCATTACCTAAAGAAGTCCAGCTGCCGCTGTCATATCCGTAGGTCTCGACGCTTACTGAAAGCAAATCCGACTGATCTTTGTTAAAATCAGTATCGTGGTTCGTAAGAACTGACACATAATCTGACAGCATTTTCGTTATATTCACCGAGCTGTTATCGTCTATCAGCAATATCGGCATACCCTTCACGTAGTCATTGGACTGGTCTGCCACACTGTCAAAGTTAGTCAGCTTGCTGAGATATTTTGCCTGTATCTCATCTGCACTGCTTGTCACGCCTGTGTTCTGATATTTTTTACTTGCAGTGCTGTCGCTAGCTGCGGCGTTGACTATATCTGCCATATTGCCTGCCACAAAGTCGCCTGTGAGAGTGATATCGGCATATGTTTTTGCAGGGTCAACATTAACATACGGCGAGTTTATCTCAACATGGTTCTTGCTGTTCCCGCCTTCAACACCCACTGCTGTATTATTGACCACACCTTTATAATCGGTGTGGATGGCTGTGACATTCACTGAATTATCCGTGTTGTTTGAATCTGCGACAGTTTCACTGAAATCGGTATTATTCACCGACACGCCGATGAATTTTGAAGTCAGATCAGAAACGTTCCAACCAATAAGATTGCCCACAGATGTGTTAGCATTTTTTCTTGTGTACTTGATATTGTCCTCAAGTATGTCATAAGCCGCTGTCGTGCCGTCGGCATTTCTGCCGACTATTCCACCGACGCCTGCTGTTTTAGATGCGTCTGAGTTAGATATTTCACAGTTTAAAACTGCACAATCCTTTAAAACAAGGTCGCTGTTTTTACAGCCCACATATCCGCCGATACCAACATTGCCGTTACATACCGCAGGTATAGCGATATCTGCATTTTCGACTGTTGATTTCTCTATGGTCAGCTTTGCAGTGTGATATCCGAACATTCCGCCTGCGTATAAATAACCGTAGACTTTTGCCTTGCTGTCTTTACTTTCTCCCCCAAATGAGCAGCTAGTTATTGTAACTTCTTTAGAACTTTCGCCGACCATTCCGCCCACAACTCGTCCATACAAGTTGACATCAACCACATCATTGTCAAATGTGCACGTTGCATTGCTGGTCGCAAGTCCTATCATGCCGCCCACTCTCATGTTCTTTGCAACCGCAGGGTAGCCATTTTCATCAGTAGTGCCAATGAAACTGTCACTGCTTGTGGAAAGAACTTTAACATTTTTCAATGCAGTGCTTGAAGAGGACGTACCTGCTACACCGCCCATACCGAACCAGTTTTTTATATCAGCTGTGAGGGCATTGTCTATCTCCACTTTGTTGAGCTTTATTTCACAATCAGATACCGCAAATCCGGAGTTTCCCTGAGAACTTCCCACAAGACCGCCACATTCAAAACCGCCGTATACTGAAATGCCTTTGTCGGTTGATGTGACATTAGAAATAGTGACCTTGCCATAAGTCTTGCCTAAAAGCGAACCTGTGGTGTATGCTCCGTGGATATCAAGACCGTCGATATTGATTTTAGTCAGATCGACTTTCTGACCGGCTGTTCCTGCAATAGCACCCGTAGATACTACTTCATTGGTGTATACATTGTTTGCACTGTCATAAGTTCTGATATCGATTTTGCCCGACAGAGCAATATTGTCAACAGTCAGCGGCTTATTTGTAGCGTTTATCAGACCTATACCGGCAGCATAAGACTGTCCGCCGATGCCATTTCTAAACTTGTAGTTGTCTATAGATGACTTGTCATCATTGTTATCTCTTGCTTGTGCAACATACGCCTTGATATCCATATCAAGTATTATCTTGTGACCATTGCCATTGATCTTTACAAAAGAAAGTGAATAGCCACAATTCGTTTTTCCAAGACTTGCTGAAAACATCTGATTTATTCCACGGAAACCTGTGTCAGTCAAATCGTAGTCACCATCTCCGGTAAGCTCGATAGTGTAGTTTCTGCCGTCTTCATGTGACCATTTTGCCTCATAGTATTTGGTCTTTGTATCACTATTTACAGCCGCTGGAACGTACTTTTTGAGCATAACGGAAATTTTATTGTCATAATCATTGTTTTTGCTGTTTTTTAGATCCAAACGCTGATAATCCGATATCGCATTTTGGTAATCTTCATTATCATAAGTCAGCCCCGCAGAGCCAACGCCTGAATATTCAGCCATATGGGTAGACGTATACCAACCGTAACCGCAGGTATCGTTGTATTTATTTGTATAGCCCATACCTGACTGTGATATTATGGAAAGCATAAACAATGCCTGAGCATTAGGGACTTTGATAACGTCAAATCCAGTGAATTTCGGATTGCCTATAACAAGTTTCTCATCATCACTGTAATTGTCATTGAGCTGCGTGATAGGATAGTTCTTTTTGCCATTATCCAAAGTGGTGGACTTGCCGAACTTTGTTCCCTCTTCAATAGCAAATCCATTTACAACTCTTCCGATATACGGGTTCACATACAAATGCTGTGTATCAGTTTCAGCCGTTTCACCAATAGTGAGCTTGCTTGACGCAGCCGCTGTGCCCATGTTGCGGAATATCACGCCGCCGTATATAACAGCACCCACATAACCGCCTGCAGGGATAAGATATTTAGATGAACCATTAAAGCTTAACTCAGGCTGTTGAACGCTTACATTGTCTATAATGTTGTCACCGCCTGAAACGACAGCTATAACGCCGCCATATATCTCACTGGAATTTGTTGCATAGGTTATCTGAGCGGTATCAGTTTTTGTGAGTTCTCGTGTCACAGTGTTTACGATATTAACATCTTTAACAACGCTGCCGCCGCTGGATCTGATAAGCGAAGATTGCGATTTGTTCGTGATCTTCGGGCATGACGTTCCGTCCTTTTTGCCGATGATAACACCACGGAAAACCTTATCATTTTCCGTTCCGCCAAGACCTGCAAAAGTTTTGCCGAGAGTGATATCTCCGTCTATCAAATAGTATGCCTCGCAAAGATACTTTTTGAGATCGTTCACGATAACGGTGGAATTGCTGTCCTCAGATACGAACTCTGTACCATTATATTTATACTTCTGATGAGTTTTATTACTAGAGCTGCAAAAAGCAGTTTTGCCGTCAACAGTAGGCTTGTTAGTGCTTACTGCTAGATTATAGTTTACCTCCCAGTTGACATTTATTGTGCCATTGATAGCATTGGCAACGGTGACAAGCTGGTCGCCGTCATCTATAATATAAGGGTCAGAATATGTTCCGCAGCCCTTGTTTAGATTTGGTCGCCTTACGTTTACGTCTATCTCATGATACTGCGAATCCGAAAGACTGCTATCTGTAACCTTGCTCTTTGCAACATATGGCAGATAACCCGTACTGATGAAGTCATAAGCCTCGCTCGTTTTACCCTCTTCAGGTGAAGTGTATCTGTCATCTGCGTCCCAATCGCCATAATATTTGTTCTGCTGGCCAGGGTTTTTAAGCGAATCCTTGACCTCCTTGCCGTATGTGACATTTCGGTTGTATTCACCGCTTTCGTTTTCGCCCCAGTCCTCATCATAGGTGTAGTTATATGTGCCTATAGAAGTCGAACCGCTGTACTGGAAACTGTTCATAAGCGTTGCCTTGTCAAACAATCTCTGACTGCCTGCCGCAAGCTTAATGCCTGAAAATGACAATACGATATCCTGTGCACTGCTGTTTCCAACATCGCCAATAAGGCTTGATGCGGCATAGGTCTGACCATTCATCTTATAGCCTGTTTTGTCCAAATAAACAGAAGTCGCCACATTTTTGATATTGACAGTAGTCGTTGAACCTATGCTGTTGATGAGCAGCGGTGCAACGCCATTGCCGTCATAACCATTGATATAAAGGTCTTTCATTGTAACGCCGCCGCTGATAATAAGTCTGTTCTTTTCGGAAGTGTCGCCGTCAGTCACCTTTCCGCACACAAGCACACCTGAACCGCTGCTTGTTTTGCCGATACTGCCGCTGAAAGTCACCTTGCCGCTTACCGTCAGGTCAGTTACATTTCTGAACAGACCGTGGTGCATCATATAATGCTGGACATGGTCGTCGTTTGAACCTGTGGTCAAACGAGCATAACCGTCGCTGTTGCCGCTTGCACTCTCGCCTGCATTTATCTCATGGTTATAGAATTTGAACGTTGCGTTTGCCGAAATGGTAACATCGTCAGCGTCAACAGGATAGTATGAATAGCCTTTCAGGTCGAAATCATTACCTGTCGGGAAAGTCGTCTGCTTAAAATATTCCTTGATATTGTCAGCAGCGTATTCATATACGCTCCAAACAAGTAGCTGCTGTGCGTCGCCAGTTGGACTTTCTCTGTATTTATCAAGATTATAATAGTATCTTGCAAGACTGTTGCCAGCCCAAGCCGCACCATTATTTTTAGTTTTATTCTGATAGGTATTGCAGTTTTTGCCGTCCATTATGACAGTGCGATTGCCGTCACTATCCTTTGCAGGAAGAGAGATAACAGACTGACCGTTGCTGTCATCAAGCTTTATTGAACCGCCACGGATACTATATGCCGCAACCTCATCAAAGCGTGGTGTCTTGCCGAAAGATACAGATACGCTGTTATCTATGGTGTAACCCTCAGGATTCACAAATTCAATATACGTTCCGTCCAGCGTGCAATCATATGTGTTGGTGCTGTCAACTTGAAGATAAGGGTCAGCATCTCTGCCGAACGTGCTGTCAATAAGCATACCGAAAGCGTTCGCATTAGTTTCGCCGCTTATAGTAACGCCCTTGCCGAACGTCAGGCTGTCAACTTTCCAATATCCAGTGGTAGCGGTAACAAGTCCGCCAAATTCCTGACATACTGTTGTCAGGCTTGAATTTGATATCGTTGCACTTTCAAGGATAACATTCGTCCTATACCAGTTATGACCAAAGAAACCACCGCTGGTAGTCTTGCCCTTTGTGTTGATAGTCAAGCCGTCTATCTTAACATCTTTGATAGACACATTATTATATACGCCGCCTGCTACTCGCTGTGCTCTTATCTCCCCAATAAGTCCGCCCACACGAGCATCTACCACAGATGTAAGGCTTTGAGTGATAGAACCGTTCACCGTCACATCGTCAAAGCTTATTTTTCCTGCCGTATCAGCATACTCCACTGTACTGATAACTCCGCCGATACAAACACTATTGTTCTTACCACTATACGAAAACTTCGGTTTCGCAACACAGCCTGTAAAGTTTACATTTCCATTGGCATTTTTTACATAGCCTACCATTCCACCTGCATAGATCGTATTATCACGATCACTTGACCAATTTATTTCAGAGGTAACGTTAGTTAATGTTAAACCGCCCTCACTTTGAGCTGTGATACCACCTATTTTGCAGGCTTTGTCATCACTTTTTTCGCCTAGATTAGTACAGTTAGCTCCAAGTACATTAACAGTTCCTTTGACCTTTAAATTACTAATAGTCGCACCTTTTGTTCTTGAAAAAAGTCCATTATATGTATGCTTTACTATGCGACCATTAGAGTAGCCTTCAGCTAAATTATTACCATAATCCTCACCGATAGCCAACGTGATAGTATGAGTTCCACCATTAAGTATTCCTGAGAAAGCATTTCCAACATTGCCATCCACACCATCACGCATGAATCCAGTAATGCCCGTACCAGTTAGATCGATATCAGAAACAATATTTATTGTAGCAGAGAGCATACCATTTCTGTCAATAGAACCACTGCTATAGTTCACAAAACCATTTGACGTTTGTTGCATAATCAATGCCACTCTTGCAAAATCAGCTTTGTTTGAAATTTTAACGTTACTCTTATCATTAAATCCTTTTATCGTTACAGAGTGAGCATTTTTATCAAAATACAAAACATCTGTTTCACGTCTTTGAGCATCGTCTTCACTCTCAGTAAGATTTACTCCGTCAATTCGCAGTACCTCTCCCCAGTTCATATCATCAGAATCATACTTGATCCCACTATTTCTCTTTAGTATCCAGCCACTATCTGTTCCATTGCCAACGGCATAAACAAGGAAATCTCCACGATTGCCTATAAGCTGATTACAAGTCCTGTCAGTGAAACTTGAATAGTTTTCAACCTGATAGCCAGAAATATCAGTGTTACCTGACAAGCGAACAACGCCAGCAAAATTATTATTATTTTTTTTATTAGTTTCACAAATTCCGATAAGTGAACCACTAGCATTAGTGGTTGTAGAGCCTTTAACGTGAGTAACATATTCACTTTTAATTGTTACATTTCCACCTATATCCACAAAAGCAGACTTTACTGCTCCAAACAGACCGCCGCTACGTGTTGCTCTTTGTTGAGATAAATTAACCTCAACGTTTTGAACATTGATATAAGCTTTATAATTATTTTCATTTGTAGCATTACCTATCAATCCGCCCAATATCGAAATGTTGCCATAACTGATCTTTAGCGTTGTTTTTATATGGTAAATATACAATTCTGTATCAGTTTTATCTTGGGGATAATATGCACCAACTACACCACCAACATTCAATGGCTTTTTGGAACTATCAAGTTTAACACCTATTACACCATTTTCATTACTATTGGTGATATTGATTCTTCCTTTAAAATTATTTATTCTGCCAAAAGCACCGCCAACACGAAAATTAGTTGCAGTGCTGGTATTAGTAAAGTCAGGAGTTAAATCATACTGACTAAAATCAAAAGTAATTTCATTAGCATAGTTGTTATATTCGCCGTATACTCCGCCTGCACCGCCTGTATTACTCTGCGTTGTCACAAATGTTCCGCTTATACTAACTTTCTTTCCAACAGCAATATTTATCTTACTGTCAGTAGCTTTGCCCACGATCCCGCCTGCGTTCTGACCAGTGGCAGTACCTGTAAAGCTGTAATCCTTGTCAATAGTAAGTTTTGCTCCGCTTGACATTTTTCCGACAAGTGAACCTACATTACTGCCTGCCGTCTTAGTTGCCTTGACCGTGAAATTAGCAGTTTCAGGGCTGACAGTGAGCTGAGCGTTCTTTCCCATTGTTCCGCAGGCAAGACCTGTGTTGCCTGAAGTTTTAGATACAACGGCATCTTCCTCACACTGGATAGTCAAATTGGCTATACTGCCGTCTTTCATCTCGCCGATAACAGAAGTGAACGAATATTTCCCACTGCCCTCATTCTCGTAAGACACTTCGGTAACGCTCCAGTTTTGCGGTGTGTCATTGCCCGCAGTATGTATAACATTTTCAGCAAACAAAGCAGTATCGCTGCTTTCTGAACGCTGGATAGTTACAGTTTGGTCTATCACGGCAGAATCAGCGAGATAGTTGAATAAAGCAAAGCCGATAGGCAGAGTTATCGCAGAACCCATGCTTGCAGTCAGCTTTCCCTTGAACGGAGCTGTTTCACTGCCCAATCCGCTTGTTATACCTTCCAGATCTTCAGCGGAAAAATTACCGCCGATCTTCGCAAACATGATAGTTTTGTCAGCATATACCGCCGCATCAGCTTTAAAAAGCATTTGCAGGTCTTTTGCATCAGACACAGTGTACTGCCCATTCTGAGTATTGCTCTGCACGTACTCACTAGCCGCCGCTGTTTCCGCATCCGCCGCCATAGCCGTAATAGTGTTTGTGAGAGTAGACACCATTTTAGACACAACATTAGAAACGTCTGCAAGAGGCATACTTGTAACAAGCAACACGGCAGCGGTAACTAAAGAAATAACATTCTTGCGATACTTGCTGTAAAGCTTATAGCATATTCTGTTTATTTTACAATTTCTTATAGTTTTCACTTTAAACTGCCTCCGTGCAGGGTCGATAAATTTACCGTGCTGTAAGCTCCACAAGCAGCTCGTTAACGTTTGTTCCGATAGTTTCGTCTGCGTTGTTGTACATAGAACTCAAAGACGCAAGCTGTGACGGGTCATATTTCTGACCTGTCAGCATTTTTCTTATTGCCGCTTTGTCAGCCTCACTAACGCCATTTTCTGTTTTAAAATAACTATCTGTATGCTCTGTGATATAGTCAGCAAAACTTGTTCTCTCTTCGCTTTCGTCTGCAAACAGCACGCCGTTTTCACTGCTCAAATATTCATCGGTGCTTGTGAGAAGTATCTGTCCCAAAGTGTTTGGCCATACCCAGTAGACAGTCACAGGAATCGGCTTGCCGACTTCATATTCGCTAAAAGTCCTTGTGAGTGTTTCATCATACAAAAAGCCTGAATAATTTCCGTCCTTATAGTCAGTGAAGAACATTATATGCCCATTCAAAAGTTTCTCCAACTTTTCATCAGACACCTTTTCATAAGCCGTTTTGCCGTCATTGTCCACTGCCGTGTAGCCTGTCAGACCGATGTTGAACTGTATCTCCATGTCCCCAGACCGGTTCGGAACAACGTAAAACGTCAGCGTTCCGTGACTTCCAGGCTCAATGCTTTTCTTCATGCCGCTCTCATCATCAAGCAGCCAGTATATCCTGTTGTTCTCGTCAGAAGTTATGTTGCTATCATCAGCTACCGGCGAGTAGCCAAGACTGTCAAGTATCTCAGCTTTAAGGTTATCCTTATTACCCACAGTCTTTAATTCAAAAGGCTGTTCCACGCTTTTCATGCCGAACGAGTCAAGGTCAAGTGCTTTATCCAAAGTGAACCAAGCCAGACTGACCGCAATAAGTATAAACGCCAATACCGCAACAGGTATTATTTTAAGCATGAGCAGCCTGCGTTTTTTCTTCTCGTCCTCGCTGCCCGCCTTTTCTATCACTTTACGCTCAGCCACTTTGGCGACCTCCATTATTTCATCGAGTCAAGCTCTTTCTGCAATTCTATCATGTGGTTTCTGCAAGCGGTTATCTCGCCTGTGTATTTGTTGAACCACTCAACATCAATTTCGTTAGGCTCTTCCTGCAAAAGAATAGCCTGAACCAGTGCCGACTGTGAACGTGATCTCTTTCGCTCTATCTCCTCGATAGTCAGTCTGCATTTCTTTATTTCTCTTTTCAGCTGTCCTTTACTGCTCACGTCTGTGTCCTCCTTGCATTAGTTTCCCATTTTATCAACAGCGTCAACTATCTCGTTGACTTCCTTATAGCCTTTGTCAAGATTTTCGGTGATATGGTCAAGTGCCTTTTTCACGTCCTCAAGTTTGCCCTGCATCTGCTCAGGATATTTAACCAAGCAGTAATGCAGCTCGTTTATTGCTTTCTGCTCATCAGTGTAATCGTCGATAAGAAACACCAGCGACCTTGCCGCACCCATATCCGAAAGTATCATGTTATATCTCGTTGGAAGATCCTTGCCGCTTTCAAGATAAGTGTCTATCTCCTCAGAGGCGGCAGACAGATTTTCCATATACTTAGCAATGTAAGTCTTTCTGACTTCCTCGGACTTATCCATATAAAGCCCAATGAAAACGAACAGCCCTGCCAGTGCCGCAAAGCAGATAACCATAGCCGTTATCATTTTAGCTTTCATTATCTTTTCCTGATTCAACGCCGTCCGCCTCCTTTCCCTCATTTTCCTGCATAAGCCGCTGAACTTCTTTTTCAACAGCCTCACGCATAAGCTTTTCCTTTTCTTCCTCAGCCTCTTCACGGCTTGAGTATATCTTTATCTTTGCGATAGTTTTCACTTCATAAGCCGCCATGCACACCGTCGGCAGTATCACCAACAGCATAAGCAACTTTTTTCCCGATGCAAAAGACCCAAGCCACCTGAAAAACCTAAGCTTTCCGCAGTATTTTCCGATAACGCTGCCTTTTTGCACCGTCACGCTGTCCTCAGTCCTGTTGGCGTCGCCCTTTGTGATAAAAGAGCCGTCCTCAGTAACTTTGGATATCCTGTGTGTATTTATCTCACCCTTTATGCTGTCGTCCTGAGAGTAGAATGAAATAATGTCCCCCGCCCTCAGGCTGTCAGTATCCGTCTTTCTGATATAGATGTAATCTCCCTGATGTATGGACGGTTCCATGCTGCCGCTCACTACTTTCAGCACGCTGTAGCCGAAAAAGCTCGCCGTTCTGCCAGTGCAGCCGCACACCATTATATAAACCGTCACCCCAAGCAGTGCCGCCAAAGCAGCTCCGCCCACTATTGCCGGAGCCTTTTTTACACCATTCAAAACCTTGCCGATGATACCGACGCTCCCTCCTGCACTAAGGTTTCTTTCTGTACTTTTCTTTCAAATGTCTTACCAGTCTGCCCACAGCCGAAACATGATACTCCTTGTAAAGCCTCTTCATCTCAATGTCGATAGCCTTTTGCTCCTCAGCAGTACGCTGCGGCGGAATATACGGTCTAGGCGGTCTGTTCTTTCGCTCACGACGCTTTCTCTTTTTGAACTGTCTGTTCTTGATACGCCTTTTCACGTCATACTTGAGATACGGAGCGTATTTCTCATAGATGTTCTCCATTTCACGCTCTGTACGTTTCTTCTCTGCCTCAGCCTGCTCCTTTTCCTTTTTCTCCTTGAGCATTCTGATATAATCAGGATTATCCGTAACCACAGGTATAATGCCGAAAGCATGGGCAAGCACATATGTCATGCCACGCTTTGCCATATAAAATGGATTTTTGGAATACTCCTTGAATATCTCATTGATATCTTTGTTCTCAAAACTTGTCCGCTCAGCCTTGAGCCGTTCGGCACGTTCACGCTCACGGCGTTCCTGTTCACGCTGCTGCTGAGCCTCTTTTGCCTTTTTAGCAGCCACCTCAGGTGACTCATACTCCGTGGCGAATATCTCAGGTGCAGCCTTCTCAGGCTCTTCCACCTGCTGACCCATAGCAGAACCAAGACTGCTGCGAACGAGCTTTTTCTCCTCACGAAGTCTTGCTCTTTCCTCACGGACACGCTGCTCTTCCTCACGACGCAGGCGTTCTTCCATTTGCCTTTTACGTCTTGCCTCATGCTTGATCTCTTCTTCTTTTTCACGGCGTTCACGCTCTTCACGCTCAGCCTTTTCTCTTGCAGCACGCTCTGCCTGCTGTTTTTGGATAAGCTCAAGACGTCGGCGTTCTTCCTCTTCCTGCTCGAGCCTGATGCGTTCTTCTTCCTCACGCCGCTGACGCTCCAGCTTTTCCTGCTCCACACGTTTTCTTTCAGCCTCGGCAGCCGCAAGCTCCTCAGCCTTTTTGCGTTCCTCCTCGTCTTTGAGAAACTGCTTTTCTATCTCGACTATTCGGTTCAACTCTGCCGCAAGACTTCCCGCCTCCTCGGCAGACATACCGATATCTGTATTCTTTCCCGTATTCTGCTGACCGCCCTCGCCGACGATAACGTCATACTTCTCTGCGGTCTGCCTGTCAAAACGCCTTACCACCTTTGGTGCAAGGGTCTTGCTCTTCTGAGTTTTCAGCTCCTCAGGCTTGTCAGCCCCATGGGTATAGGAGCGAAAAAGCATATAGTTCATTGCCGTCAGACCGTATATATCCTCGATATAAGAATCATCAGGTCTTTGAGCCGTGTCAGAAACATTGACCTCATAGCCAGCCTTATCGTAGCTTTCAATAAATTGCCACAGCGTAAGGCACGCCATAAGATCAACATTCTTTGTGATAGCATTAGTCCTCATGACAGGCGGTCTGATAAAAGAGTTTCCAAGGGTGGTGCAAAGCACCGAGCCTTTGTATCCCTCGATAGCCTTCTTGACCTTTTCGAGCCTTGCCCAAACGTCAGTATCCTTGCTGCCGCCGCTGGCAAGACTGTCAACAGTTTCTATCTTAAAGCTGATGTTGACCTTTCTGCCGTCGCCGCTGTCCGCCGAGGTGTCATAATTAAAAGAATAAGCCTCCTGTGCCTCAGCGGTCTGGACAAGCTTATTGTATCTGATATTTATGAAAATGTAGAGCCTGTCGATAAGGGTGTTCACAAATCTGTTTTCATATGTGTCAAGAGTTTCCTCTTTATGAATGTTGAGTATTTTTGACGGAGTTATCCTGCCTGTCTTTTTGTCGATATCCTGAATAAGGTCGGTATGCTGTCCCAAATGCTTTATGGACTCCACCGTTATCTTTCTGGACATTGCGATAGGCACGACTTCTTCCACTTCTTTTATTGTATTCCTAGGATTTCTTATGACCGTATCGAGATGCGGCAAAGCCTTTTCTATCTCCGCAAGCCATGATGAATCGATATTTTTCTCGATTATCTTGCGGTTCATCGATACCGTCTTGCTGCCCGAAAGAAGTAAGGCACGGGCTGCCGCAAAGCTGTCATTGCCGTCAAGCGTTTTTACAGCCTTGTCAAAAGCTGCACGCTGTTCGTTATATTCGCTCAAGCCCGTCCCTCCTCTCAAATATCAGTACAAATTTTAGTACAGTTTCTGCAATCTTTCAAGATATGCGATAGATTCTTTCATAGTGTTTCTGCCGAAAAGTTTCTGCATATAGGTGCAAAGTTCTTTCAGCTCGTCCCTGAGCATCGCAAGGTTCAGGGATTCAAATTTTCTGAATATCTTAGTTGCCAGCACATAATCGATACCGTCAAGCTCCTCGCCGCCGCAGGCAACGTATACAGGCACGAACAGGTTCATCTGCTTTAAATACGGTTACCGAAAGCCACTCTAAGCTTTTCAATTACCCACAGGTCAAGCTGCTGTATCTTTTTCAAGCTGTCCTGAGAAACAGGATACATCTGAAAGGCCTCTTTGAAAAGAGCGTCAAGGTGCTCAAAGCTCAGGTTCATTGGCGGCGTGTCAGGAGCGTCAAAAGCAACGCCCTTTGCGTCAAGGTTGATAGGCTGAGCACGGTCGTAGACCTTATCTGAAATAGTGAACGTAGAATCGTCGTTATTTGCAGTACCGATATACCAAATGTTCTGCGGTATACGCAGCTTGCCCTTGTCAAGACGAACAGGGTCAGTGCTCCACACGTTCGGAACAAGGTCAAGTTCCCATTCCGCAGGGTCAGGCATTTCGAGGATAGAGAGCATTTCCGCAAAGTAATACTCAACTCTCGCAATGTTCATCTCATCGAGAAGTATGAAGTTCACATCGTCATTGTAATCTGACGAGTAGATTCTCTTGAGCACTTCGGTCTCATTAAAGTTCTTTGTGAACTCGTTGAAGTATCCAAAAAGCTCAGTTCTGTCACGCCATGACGGCTGAACAGATGCGATAGTCGTATCTTTCTGCAAGAACTTTCCGAAAGAATACGGCAGTGATGTTTTACCGGTACCTGAGATACCTTGCAGGATAATAAGCTTTGTTGACGCCATGCCTGCGATAAAAAGTCTGATAGTTTTTATGTCATAGTAAAGGTGCATTCTTGAGCAGGCGAAGTTTCTGTAAGCCTCGCAGATACCACTGAGCGTGATGTCATTATCATAAACAGGCGGCTCGTAGGTCTTGTAGAAATTGTCCACCTCGATAAGCTTAGAGAAACGGCAGTCGGCAGTCTGAACAACGCCGTCAACTGTGGTCTGTACTTCGCCCTGTGCAGGCGTCTGCTCACCCTCTGCAAGCTGAGCCTCACCCTCCGCAAGAGCCGTGTTGTCATAGACCCCAAGCTGTGCCACCTTCATCGCCATTATCTCGTCCTTCTCTTTGGTCATCTTGACCACCTGTCGCTGAAGGTCGGATATCTCTTCGATAAGGTCCTCGTTGCTGACAATAGAGTGTCTGAACCTTATATACTTTCTCACAGCAAGCACTATCATAAAAATGATAAGCACAAAGATAGCCGCCACAACTATTATGGCAAGCACAGAAAGCACCCAGCCCAGCACGCCGAAGTCAGCCGAGTAAGTCTTGAATATCTTTATGTAGTTTTTTATGTTGAAGATCTGTTTTATGCCGTTCCACAGACCCTTGAATATCTGTCCAAAGCCTGTGAGCATTGCCGACATGAAAACAAAAAACCATTTCAGAAATCCATTCATAATGTATCACCCAAGCAGCAGTTATTCGTCACTTTTCTCCTGCTGTGCATCTTCCTCTTCCTTTTTCTTCTGCTGTGCAAGGTACTCTTCCACCGCACGTCTTTTTATCTCTTCCTCATCGCTCTCCGTGATAGCAGGACGCTTTATCTCGATTATCGTTGCAATAAGCTTATAAAGCTCGAACAGGAAAAACAGTGCTATCGGCAGAAGTATGCAAATGAAAAATCCCGTCTTTGTTCTGAGAAAAACCATTACCTTGCCAAAGCCGCCTATTTTCGCACCGTTCCACTGACCGATGATGTCCCCTGCATACACTGTATATGTATCGTCAGCGTTATTAGCGTCGCCTCGTGTGATAAAGCCCACAGAGCCGTTATCGTCGATAACATCAGCGATACGGTGGGTGTTCTTCACCTTTTTGCCGTCAATAAGCGTCCAGAAAGTGATAACGTCACCCTTTTTCAAAGAATTTACATCGTCTATCTCCTTTGAAATGATGAGGTCATCTTTCTTGAAAGTCGGTTTCATTGAGTCCGACTCCACAGTGAGCGGGATATATCCCAGCAGACTTGCCGTGCCGTTGTTCTTGTCAGACGAGAACACGAGGATAGTTATAAGCAGTGCAAATATAAGCACTATCCACGCAATAACGTTAAAAACGATCTTTAAAGCTTTCTTCATAGTTTCAAACCTCGGACGAGCCGAAGTTTCCTCCCTTCTAATTTTTACGTTGTTTCGACTATCTTGAAATTCATTCCAAGTTTCATTGTTCCGCCGATAATGGCGTCCGTGCAGTCGGGGTCATTGCCCTCAAGCCATATGACCACCGTGAACTTGTCCTTTTCGCCAGGTGCAAGCTTTTCACGCCGCTCTTTCATGACCTCGGTCGATGAGGCAAACTCCTTGTCGCAGTCGCTTTCCTTGCCGCTGCCGTCAGACTTTGTTTTGCCGTAAACAGTTTTCTCGCCGTTTACGAAAAGCTCCACCCTGATAGCCTCGTCAACGTTGTTGGAAACGTTCTCGATAGTCATTTCACTGTCATAGCTGATAGTGTCTTTGCCTGAATTTATCAGATAGAAAGTATAAGCGATATACCCGTCGCCGTTGTGACTGCCGTTCACCTTGTCGATATTGGCAGGCAAGTCCTCGCCGCTGATATTGGTCATATCGTAAAGAATATCCGCATTGAGCCTTGACTGGCTGGTGGTATAGTCAGGCGTTTCCGAAAGGGTAAGCCCCTGATCTATCATGTCATACTTGCTTATCTTCACTGTAAAGCTGCCGTACTTGTCGTAAAAATAAGACACCGCATAGGCAGCCGCCACGATAGCAATAAGAATAACGGCAAGTATTTTGAGCAGCCTCATCAATACCACATAGCGTTTAGCCTCATTGGCGGTCCTGCGAAGAGCAAGGGTATCGACTACTCTTGTATTTTTATCTTTATTTTTACCGTCCAAAACCGTATCACCCGTTTATTACTCATTTCTCTTGCGGACGTATCTTTCCGCAACATATTTTCCTGCATTATCTCCCGAAAAATAAAGGCACTGCATACCGCTCAGCTGTTTGACCTGCTTATCGTCAGCAACGCCGTCAGCCACAGCCTCAGCGTTAAGGTCAAAGATAAAGTTCAGCAGCGAGCCAACGCAAGTATCATACCTGTCGCTCTTACCAAGCACCTCAGCGACCGAGCCGTCAAGCATGATATTATCCACCTTGAACTCAGCGACCTTGAGCATTTGAAAGTCCGCACCGCCGAATCCCGTCAGCAGAAAATGAAAACCCTGCCGTCTCATAAGAGCCACGTTGTCAGCCGCCGTGCCGTCAGTTTCATCAAGCACATTAGGCGACAACTCAAAGCAGACATTCTCATACTTCACGCCGAACTTATCGCAGTAATCCGCCGCCACTCTCGGAGCGTCCGTCAGCCTTAAAAACCTTGCAGGCATGAAAACGCTTGCCCAGTCAACGTCTATCTCTCTTTCGTGGAACTTGCCCAAAGCCTGCAAAAGCTGAACGAAAGCAAGCTTGAAAATGCTTATACACTGGTCGGAAAGCTGAGCCACAGGGAGATAATCAGCAGGCATGAGCGTACCCATAGCAGGAGAATTGAGCCTTGTTTGCGACTGCAAAAATGTGACCCTGCCGCTGTCGGTATTTTTTATAGGTCTATAGAAAAGCTCCACGGCACGAACGCCGTCAACTGTAGAATTTTCGCCCAAAGCAACGCCACTTCCTTTCCTGCTCCAATGTGTTATTATAGCATATTTTCGACAAAAAGTAAAGAAAAATCGGGAGATTTCCCCAAATATGGAAAATTATTTTTTAAGCCCATTTACCAAAAAACGCCGAATTTCTTCGGCGTCTTTTTTGTTTTATTGTTTGTTGATTATGCACCTGTTTTTTGATCAAGTGAGAAGTTGAAATTAATGTTCCAATCCTGACTTGCTGTAAGGTCATAGCATGACTGGCTCTCGCCCTCAAGCCATACTCTTACGATAAAGCCTTCAACTCCGTATTTACCGCTATCAGCATCAGCTGCTGGAAGTGTAAACACAGCTTTATTTGCTGCTGTTATAGCTTTATCAGCATCACCATTTGCTTTTACGATAGTAGGGGCAGACTTACTTGCTTGTTCATAAGTATCAGCAGCACCAGCAAGAACCTTGCTATCAGCGTCATAAGTTTTACTATCAAGACCAAATATATTAACACTTTCGCCAGCCTCAACAGTAGCATCAAGTGCACCTGTTGTCAACGAAGAAGAACCATTAAGTGCTGTTGCAGTAGTACCCTCTGCCTTAGGGATAATAGCTACACGAACAGCTTTCATCAGTTCATCACCATCGACCTTAGCGTCAGCACTGTTTCCGTCAGTAATTGTAACTGTGCAGTAAACCTCAGATTCTTCCTTAGCACTCGTTCTTATCCACATAGGGACGTCAATGAAGTATCCCTTGTCTTTGCTTTCAGGTTCAATCTGAGAAAGTTTTTGAACATCAGTAGCCTTACCTGGTGTAAGAGTAGCCGTATTCTTGTTTTCAACTGCAACTACCGTTGCATCATCTTTGACCTTTGTACCACCGGCGTATATATTAGATTCATCGTCAATTTTAAAAAGGTTAAGTCCATTTGCGGAAGAGGCTGGTTTCAACTTACCAACTGAACTATAATATTCTCCAACAGTGATAACTCTTGACCATGTTGCACTACCATCAGCTGGATTAGTTATTGTAGCTGCACCCTCACCTGTTGACAAATCGCCAAGTGAGATTTCAAGAGAATTGCTCGCTGTTGCAGACATCTGCAATCCCTTGACCTCTACTTCTCTGTTGAGCGTAAACCACGCATAAGTAGCGGTAGAAAGCATTACAGCGGAAGTTGTGAGCATTGCAACTGCCGGTATAAGTTTTTTCTTAGCAGAAGTATTCTTCTTTTCGTTAGTTTTCATATCTCTTCGTCCTTTTCATAATAATTTGTCGGTTTTTGATGTCCGAAATAAAAGGCGTTCTTTATTGCCGATATGCGGTAAATACGCCGCCAAACGCCTTTCTTATGTCAATATTATACTAAATTCGACCCCTTTTGTCAATAAGCTACCAGCTTAGTATACATTATATTTATCTTAATACTTATTATTATTTCAGACACATTTTGCTATTTTTCGACATGATCAAACTATGTAATAACAGAAGAAAGCACGAAATAACGTCATTTGTTATTCCGTGCTTTTTAAACCGATTATTCAATAAATTTTTTTGTTAAACTTCAAACGTTTTAGTACATATTAAGTTTATATATGTACATAAAAGTTACCATGCGTAAAATTTACAAAATATTTATATTCATTCTGCACTGTCAAGCATTTTAACAGCCTTCATCATGATAGCACATTCAAGACGTTTCTTCTGTATCTGACATGAAAGCTTGTGTGCGTTGTGGATATCCCCTGCGTAAATGTAGTTGTTTGCGTTACAGCCGCCGCTGCAATAGAACTTCGCCCAGCACTTCTTGCACTCTGGCTTGTTGTAAACGTGAGCGTGAGCAAACATATCTTTCATTTCCTCGTTGAATGTGCCCTCGTAAAGATTGCCCATTTTGAACTCAGTGATACCAACGAACTGGTGGCAAGGATAAATGTCGCCGTCAGGAGTAACTGAAACATACTCGTTGCCGCTGCCGCAGCCTCTCAGCCTCTTGATAGCACACGGACCCTGATCGAGGTCTATCATAAAGTGGAAGAAGTTTATGAACTTGCCCTCGTCCCTTATCTTCTGTATCTTCTCGGAAAGTATCTCATACTCCTTGAAGATCCTCGGCAAGTCAGCCTCAGTGATAGCATAAGGCTCGCTAGGGTCAGCCATAACAGGCTCAACAGATATCTGATCGAATCCCAGATCATAAAGGTGCATTACATCATTTGAGAAGTCAAGATTATACTTTGTGTATGTACCTCTTACATACCAGTCCTTGTTCTTAGGACGCTTGTCCACAAGCCTCTTGAAGTTAGGGACTATCCTGTCATAGCTACCAGAACCGTCCACACGCACTCTCATTCTGTCGTTGACTTCTTTTCGTCCGTCGATAGACAGAACAACGTTATACATCTCCTTGTTGATGAAGTCTATCATCTCGTCAGTGAGGTGTACGCCGTTTGTTGTAACAGTAAATCTGAACTTCTTGTTGTGCGGCTCTTCCAGTGAACGTGCATACTTAACAAGCTGCTCGACCACGCCAAAATTCAGTGAAGGCTCGCCGCCGAAAAAGTCCACCTCAAGGAACTTTCTGTCCCCTGAACGCTCGATAAGAAAATCAATAGCACGCTTGCCAGTTTCATAGTCCATGAGCATTCTTCCCTGACCGAAATCACCTGTTGACGCAAAGCAGTATTTACATCTCAGGTTACAGTCATGAGCGATATGCAGACACATAGCCTTGATAGGTGACGCCACAGCCGAAAGTGCATACTTCTCGTAATCGTCCTCGCTGAACAGTATCTTATCGTTGTAAAGAGAAACTATCTCCTCATAGCAGTCCTCGATATCCTCAGCACTATATGCCTTTGAAAGCTTTCTCACAACGTCCTCAGGACATTTCTCCTCAAAAGGCGGCTCAACATTGTCAAGCAGATCGTATGTCAGATCGTCTATAATATGTACTCCGCCGCTGTTTACGTCAAGCAGTGCGTTAAAGCCACCAAGCTTAAACTTGTGTATCATTTAAAAATCACCTTTCGCATTTATATTCATATACAAATTTATACAAAAATAAAGGGACATATAAATGCCCCTTTAGCAAGGCGTGTGTACGGTCGCACGCCTCAGAAAGATCGGAATATTAAGCCTCTCTCTCGCACTTCTGGTTAGCAACAGTGCAGGAGGTCTTACAAGCTGACTGACATGATGCCTGACACTTGCCGCAGCCACCCTTAGCAGCAGTCTTTTTAAGATTAGCCTTATTGATCGTCTTGATATGTTTCATAGGATTATACCTCCAATAATTGATTTATACTAATTATAGCACATATCGTACTATGATTTATGAACGTAAGATTAATGCAGTATAAATATTTATCCTTATCAGAATCGGCTGCTTTTAGAATTTACCCCCACGATACCCCCAACGCCGGCACAGACCAGCGTCAGCACGAGCTTTGCAGGCACAGAAAAGCTTTCCGCCGCCTTAGAAAACAGTGCACTGAGTATGACAATGATAAGAAAAATGAACACTCCGCACAGCACTCCTGAAAGCAGACCGTTTTTACGCTGCCTTTTTCCGCAGACATATCCCCCTGCATACGCACCGATACCGAGAGCAGCCGTTGACATCACCGACAGCATAAGGTCAGTGGCATCTATCTTAGTGATAACATACGCAAAAGCAAGCACAGCAACAAATATCGCACCGCACCCCACGCAGGCAGAAATTGCCGTAGATGACAGCACAGAAAGCTTTCTGCCACCAAAAAGTCTGTTGTTTTTCATATCCGCACCCCCACACTGAATATCCTAAAGAAATTATATTCAAAGCCACGGACAATAAGAACACAAAAAGGGACGGATAAAACTACCCGTCCCTTAAAAGCAATATTTACTTTGCGTCACCGTCATGAATTGTTTCATTCTTAGCGATAGCCCACTTTTTAACACGGATCTTACTTCTGTCGCCGCCTGTTTCGATAACAACAGTGTCGTCCTTGATAGAGAACACGATACCAACGATTCCGCCGTTCGTAACGACCTCGTCACCTATCTCAAGGTTATCTCTCATCTCAGCGTCTTTCTTATCCTGCTTTTTCTGCGGACGGATAATAAAGAAATAGAAGAACACGATTATGAGTACCAGTGGGATAAAAGTCATGGCAAGTGATGCAGGTGAACTCTGCTCAGCTGCCAGAACTGAAATAATTGCTGTCAAATTCATCAAAAGACCTCCAAATCTAGTAATACTATATTAGTATATCAGATATCAGCACAAACTTCAAGCCTTTTAACAAATAATTTTCATTTGCAAGAAATTATTTCTTGTTCTTGATATACTCGTCGATAGCGGCAGCAGCCTTTTTGCCTGCACCCATAGCGAGGATAACAGTTGCTGCACCTGTAACAGCGTCGCCGCCTGCGTAAACGCCTTCCTTAGTTGTTGACTCGTTCTCGTCAACGATAAGGCAGCCGTGGTCATTTGTTTCAAGACCAGGAGTTGTACTTCTGATAAGTGGGTTAGGTGATGTACCGATAGACATGATAGCTGTATCAACGTCAAGAATGAAGTTTGAACCCTCGATAGGGATAGGACGTCTTCTGCCGCTTGCGTCAGGCTCGCCCAGCTTCATTTTGATGCACTCCATGCCGTTTACATGACCGTTCTCGTCGCCAACTATCTTAACAGGGTTGTTAAGAACGAGGAACTCGATGCCCTCTTCCTGAGCGTGATGAACCTCTTCCTTTCTTGCAGGAAGTTCGTCCATTGAACGTCTGTATACGATATAAACGTGCTCAGCACCAAGACGCATTGCAGAACGTGCAGCGTCCATAGCAACGTTACCGCCGCCGACAACAGCTACGTTCTTTGACTTCATAATAGGGGTATCATAATCGTCCTTGTATGCCTTCATAAGGTTGATCCTTGTGAGGTACTCGTTAGCTGAGTAAACGCCTACCAGACCTTCGCCTTCGATTCCCATAAATCTTGGCAGACCTGCACCGGAACCTACGAATACAGCCTCATAGCCCATGCCCATAAGCTCGTCGATAGAAAGAACTCTGCCGATTACCATGTTTGTCATGATATGTACGCCCATGTTCGTGAGGTTGTCTATCTCGTGCTGAACGATAGCCTTTGGAAGTCTGAACTCAGGGATACCATACATCAAAACGCCGCCTGCTGTATGGAATGCCTCGTAGATAGTTACGTCATAACCAAGCTTAGCAAGGTCGCCTGCAACTGTAAGGCTTGAAGGGCCGCCGCCTACGACAGCTACCTTATGACCGTTTGGCTCAGCCTTTTCAACTGCAACTGCCTTGTCCATCATATAGTCTGCACAGAATCTCTCAAGTCTGCCTATACCGACAGGCTCGCCCTTGATTCCTCTTACGCACTTGCCCTCGCACTGGTGCTCCTGTGGACATACACGTCCGCAAACAGCCGGCAGAGCGTTTGTTGTCTTGATGATAGCATAAGCCTCTTCAAACTTGCCCTCTGCTACCTTTGCGATAAACTCAGGAATCCTAACGCTTACAGGACATCCTGTCATACAAGGCTTGTGCTTACAGTTAAGACATCTCTGAGCCTCTTCCATAGCCTGCTCAGGTGTGTAACCAAGAGTAACTTCCTTGAAGTTTCTAGCTCTTACCTTTGGCTCCTGCTCTGCGATAGGAGTCTTTTTCAAACTCATATTAGCCATTATCTTACACCTCCAGTAAGTCTGCACAAGTGAGCCTTTTCCTGCTCCTTATAAGTTGAGTTTCTTCTCATAAGCTCGTCGAAATCTACCTTCTGACCGTCAAAGTCAGGGCCGTCAACGCAAGCATACTTGATCTTGCCGTCAACAGTTACACGACATCCGCCGCACATTCCTGTGCCGTCGATCATGATAGGGTTGAGTGAAACGAGTGTCTTGATGTCATAAGGCTTTGTTACCTTGCAAACGAACTTCATCATTGGAACAGGTCCGATAGCGATAACTTCGTCAAACTTTGCACCGCCGTCGATAAGCTCCTGAAGTTTGTTTGTAACAAATCCGTGATAGCCGTATGAACCATCGTCTGTACAGATGTGAAGATGTGAAGATGCCTTGCCCATTTCATCTTCAAGAATAACGATATCCTTGCTCCTGAAACCGGCGATAAGGTCAACTTCAACGCCCATGCTGTGGAGTTTCTTAGCCTGTGGATAAGCGATAGCACAACCAACGCCTCCGCCTACTACTGCAACTCTCTTGATACCCTCGTCATACTCTGTGGCAACGCCGAGAGGACCAACAACGTCATGGATATAGTCGCCCTCATTAAGTCTTGCAAGCTCAGTTGTAGATGCACCTACTACCTGGAAAATAATTGTGATCGTGCCCTTTTCTCTGTCATAGTCAGCGATAGTGAGCGGAACACGCTCGCCCTTCTCATCAACTCTGTAGATGATGAACTGACCAGCCTCAGCCTTAGCGGCAATGTAAGGTGCGTCGATCTCCATAAGAACAACAGCGTCATTGAGCTGCTTTCTTGTTACGATTTTGTACACTGAAATCCCTCCCTGAATGATTAGCAAAATAATATTGTTTTAGGCAAATAATACAAAAACATTTTCTATTACCGCCTTACAGCATATAACATTATACTATATTTAAAAAGAAATTTCAATAGTTTTTTGTTTACTTCCATAAATTTTATAAGGATATATCACAATTTGTTTACATTTAACATACCAATATTTATATATCGCATATCATTTGGTAGATGTATCAAGTTTGTCAAAAGCACTTTTGATAGACTTCAGTTCCTGACAGCCTCTTTCACTGCCGCCGAACAGACTTCCATAGCCGTAGACCGCCGCACCTGCGTAGTTATGGCTAACTACAGCGTCATTTATCTGCCTGCCGATAATGCCGATATTTTCCGAAAACTCGCTTTCGCTGTCTATCTTATAAGCCCCCAGTCCTGCCACCAGCGTAATGTCTGATGTGCAGATATCCGCCCACTGCTGTAGAGTGTCCTCATAAGGTTTCACAGAATTTTCATAACCGAAATATATCTGCGGACAAATGTAGTCTATATACCCCTCCTCGCTGCACCACTTTTTCACATCAGCGTACATATACTCATAGTTGTTCTCCATATTTCCCTGAGGTGAAACTCCCACGAGGATATCCTTATCCACCCCCTTGACCGCACTGTATATCTCCCCCACCATAAGGGATATATTGTTCAGCCGCCACTGTGAAAGATCATCAAACTCCGTCTGAGCCGCAAAGCACTGTGCGTCAAAGTTCTCAGCCGTTGTGGGATAAAAATAATCGTCGAAGTGCAAGCCGTCAATATCATAATTCTCCGCAAGTTCCGCCGCACCCTCTGCGATAAGCTGCCTTACCTCATCATAAGCAGGGTCGAGCCATAAATGGCTGTCGCCCTCAACGCTTTCAAGATAGCCGTTGTCCTCATCATACCATTTTTTCAGCAAAAAGCTGCTGTCATAAGTCTGAAAACACTCCTCATTCTCACACCTGAGAGGATTTATCCATGCGTGAAAAGACAGTCCCTTGTCATGTGCGGTCTGTATCATGACTTCAAGTGGGTCAAAGCCGCCCTGCTCCCCTGCCACGCCTGTTATATAACGTGATGCAGGATAAAGTGTCGAATCATATATAGCGTCCCCGAAAGGTCTGACGTGGACATACAGGGTGTTGCAGCCGATACTCAAAGCGTTGTCACACGCCTGAGAAAAGTTCTCACGAAATTCCTCGCAGCTTTTCCCTGTGAGCATATCCGCAAGGTCGATATACGATATCCATATGGCTTTCTGCACCTCATAGTTCAGCTTGTGTGAAACTTCCACATCAGCGGAAGTTTTCTCACCGCTCACAGGTATCACCGAGGCTTTCTCCATTGTCACAAGCCTGTCCCTCTGGGAATCGACTTCGCCGCCGCATGAGCACAGCGTCACAAAGCACATAAGTAAAGCAAGAGTTTTTTTCAAGAATATCAGTCCTCCGAATCAGTTTCATTGAATTATACTATTCTTATTGGACAAATATTCTGCTTTTATACAGCCACGACGTCCCGTCTGTTTAGCCTTATCGCAAAAGCACATAAAACGAACATTCGATATGCTGACGACCTCAGATCGCCCATACAAAAAAAGAACGGACAGTATACCCGTCCGTTCTTGTGTCAGCATATTCCAGACTATGGAAGAAGTCTGTTGATATCTCTTGGGAACAGTGATGTTTCCCTGATGTTGTTCTTATTGAGCAGTTTCATAAGCAGTCTTTCAAGACCGATACCAAGTCCGCCGTGAGGTGGCAGACCATACTTGTGAGCCTCAAGATAGTTCTTGAAGTCATCAGGGTCAAGTCCCTGAGCCTTCATCTTCTCCACCTGCTCGTTGTAATCGTGTATTCTCTGACCGCCTGAGGTTATCTCAAGACCTCTGAACAGCAGGTCGAACTTGTATGCCTCTCTTGGGTCTTCCCTAGAGTTCATTGCATAGAACGGAGGCTTTGATGACGGGAAGTGTGTAACAAAGATAAAGTCTGAATCGTACTTTTCCTTTGCATACTTTCCAAGGTTCACCTCGTCCTCAGGGTCAAGGTCGAACTTCTTGCCGCTGCCCTCGCCGCCTCTCAGCAGCTCGATAGCGTCAGCGAACTTGATAGACGGAACTTCCTTTATCTCAGGAACGTCAGCGTCAAGTATCTTCAACTCGTTCTGATAGTTTTCCTTGATATACTCGAAAATGGACTTGAGCATTGCAATCTCCATTTTCATAACGTCATACATACTGTCGATATAGCCCATTTCAAAGTCAAGACCGATATACTCGTTGATATGACGTGAAGTAGCGTGCTTTTCAGCTCTGTATACAGGAGCTATCTCGTAAACTCTGTCAAAGAATGCCACAGCCATTTGCTTGTAGAACTGCGGTGACTGGTTAAGGAACGCAGACTTGCCGAAGTAGTCAAGACGGAAGATGTTAGCACCGCCCTCAGCACCCTGAGCAACTATCTTTGGCGAATGTATCTCAGTGAAATTATTTGCCTGCATGAACTTGTGCATACCCTGAACAAGACCCTCCTGGAGCTTGAATATAGCCCTCTCATAAGGGTTTCTCAGCGATGCGGCACGGTTGTCAAGATTTACTTCTATTGTGCAGTTGAGCTTGCCCTGTGATATCTTCAAAGGCAGTTCAGCGGCGTTTGTGGAGATAAGCTTGATAGAATTAAGCTCTATTTCAAGGCCGTTGAAGTCCTTAGGATTTTCCTTGACGATACCCTTTACGTTTACAAAGTAGCCCTCTCTCAGACCCTCGATAGAATCCTTGCAGTTGTCGGCAGAGTAAACTGTCTGAATAACGTCTCTTGAAGTTCTTACTACGATAAACGCAATGCTGCCCATGTTCTTTATTCTGTGAACACAGCCTGAGAACTCAACTTCCTTGCCCATATTAGTCTTAGCGTCAGCCAGCATGAACTCTTTCTTCACATCGGCTGTGTCTATCATAAGCATTTTGCCGTCGCTTTCAGGCTTATACTTATCAGCATTCTCATACTTTGTGAGCTTTGAAGTATCTATAACGTTGTCCTTAACGTCCTCTTTCTTCTCATTGTCAGCAGCGGCACTTGCGGCAGCAGCTTTCAGCTTGCTTTCAAGAACTTCCTTGATTATCTTAGGTGTAGCAACGCCCTTGAGAGCCTTTGTGCACTGACCCATGATAAAGCCGAATACCTTTGTTTCGCCGTTCTTATACTGCTCCACCTGTGCGGCATTTGCAGCCAGTATCTCGTCAACGCCTGCCTCTACCTTTGCAGTATCCACAGTGATGAGCATACCCTTGTTCTTAGCAATATCCATAGGCTTGCCGCCCTCTTCTACCATTGCTCTGAACACGGTCTTAGCGTCATTCTTAGATACCTTTTCAGTGTCAGCCATTTCAACCAGCTCAGCGAACTCCTCAGGAGTAAAGCTGATGTTGTTTATATCTATCTCGCCGAGATTTACTCTTCTCATGAACTCTCCGAGAATGAACACAGCCACGCTCTTAGGATTGTTGTATCTCTTGAGAGCAGCCTCAAAGAAATCAGAGATTATCTTTGACTGAATGAGCGTCTTAGCGTCTATCTCAGAAATGCCGTATTCCTCAGTGTATCTCTTGAATCTGCTGCTTGGCATTTCAGGGAGTTTAGCCCTTATCTCGTCAAGCTGAGCGTCAGTGAGGTTCACCTGAAGAATATCAGGCTCCGGGAAATAACGATAGTCGTTAGCGTTTTCCTTTGTACGCATAGAGGTGGTCTTATCTCTGTTTGCGTTGTAACGCCTTGTTTCCTGAATGACCTTTTTGCCTGCCTCAAGGAGCAGTGCCTGTCTTTTCTCCTCATACTTGATAGCTCTGCCCACAGACTTGATAGAGTTGATGTTCTTTATCTCCGCACGAGTACCGAACTCAGTAGCGTCTGGACGCATAAGAGAGATATTAACGTCGCATCTCAGTGAGCCCTGCTCCATTTTACAGTCGCAAACGCCTGCATACTGCAAAAGCAGAGATATCTGCTCAACGAAAGCCATAGCCTCTTCAGCTGACGCTATATCAGGCTCAGTAACTATCTCGATAAGCGGGATTCCGCATCTGTTATAGTCAGCCATTGAGATTCCGTTGAAAGCGTCATGAACGAGCTTACCGGCGTCCTCCTCAAGATGTATGTGGTTTATTCTGATGTTCTTCTTCTGACCGTTCACCTCGATAGGCACATATCCAGGACCTACGATAGGTCTGTAAAGCTGTGATATCTGATATGCCTTTGGCAGGTCAGGATAGAAGTAGTTCTTTCTGTCAAATACAGAAAACTTGTTGATGCCGCAGTTAAGTGCATAGCCTGCCTTTACAGCATACTCTACAGCCTGCTGATTGATAACAGGCAGAGTGCCCGGCATACCTGTACATACAGGGCAGCATCTTGTATTCGGTGCACCGCCGAACTCAGCGGAACAGTTACAAAAGATCTTAGTTTTGGTAAGCAGCTCGGCGTGGATCTCAAGGCCGATGACCGTTCTCCATTTTTCCATTTGTCTTACCCTCCCTTAAAGCTTTGGTGCAACAGGCTTAAAGCCCTTTTCGTATGCGTCGGCAGTCTTGATGATAGTTGCCTCGTCGAACTTTCTGCCTATAACAGACATACCGATAGGCATACCCTTGCTGTCATAGCCGCAAGGAGTTGAGATAGCCGGCAGTCCTGCGATATTTACAGTAACTGTGCATATATCAGCCTGATACATCTGAACAGGGTCGGAAGTCATCTCAGGGCTGTATGCAACAGCAGGAGTTGTCGGCGTAAGGATAACGTCACACTTCTCGAATATATCATTGTATTCTTTTCTGATAAGCTGTCTGAGAGCCATTGCTTTTCTGTAGTAAGCGTCATAATATCCGCTTGACAGGCAGTAGTTTCCAAGAAGTATCCTTCTCTTTACTTCCTCGCCAAAGCCCTCTGAACGTGACTTGATTATAAGCTCTTCATAGCTGTCGGCTGTAGCAGTTCTGTGACCGTACTTGATACCGTCATATCTTGACAGGTTAGACGCAGCCTCAGCACAAGCAAGAAGATAATAACAAGGAACAGCATATTTAAGTGACGGCATTGAGCACTCCACAAGTTCAGCACCCATAGCCTTATATTCATCAGCAGCCTTGAGCACAGCAGCCTTTACCTCATCATTTATGCCCTCAGCATAAAATTCCTTAGGTATAGCTATCTTCATGCCCTTCATTGACTCGCCTATCTTTGCGGTGAAGTCAGGCACTTCAAGCTTTGAGCTTGTGCCGTCATGGAAGTCATAGCCGCATATCTCGTTAAGGAGTATAGCACAGTCATGAGCGTCAAGACCGATAGAACCTATCTGGTCAAGAGATGATGCGAAAGCCACAAGACCGAATCTTGAAACTCTGCTGTATGTTGGCTTGATACCGGTCACGCCGCAGAAAGCAGCAGGCTGTCTGATAGATCCGCCCGTATCAGTACCAAGGGCGACAGGAGCAAGTCCCGCAGCAACTGCCGCAGCAGATCCGCCTGATGAGCCTCCAGGTACACGGTCAAGATCATAAGGGTTTTTAGTCTTTGCAAAAGCAGAGGTCTGTGTAGAGCCTCCCATTGCGAACTCGTCCATAGAAGTCTTGCCGAGCATTACTATGTTCTCAGCGTCGAGCTTTTCCATAACAGTCGCATTATAAGGCGGAACGAAGTTTTCAAGCATTTTTGACGCACAGGTGGTCTTTACGCCCTCTGTACAAATGTTGTCCTTTACTGCCACAGGTATACCTGTGAGAGCCTTTGCCTCGCCCTTATCGATAACAGCCTGAGCCTTTTCAGCCTGCTCCAGAGCCTTTTCCTCTGTAACAGTGATAAAGCTCTTTACCTTATCGTCATATTTCTTTATTCTCTCAAAATATGTCTGTGCAAGCTCTTTAGCGGAGATTTCCTTGCTGTCAAGAGCCTTACGCATATCACGGATTTTCATTGAAGAAACGTCCAAATTTCACACTACCTTCCTGTTAAATTTACTCTACGACCTTAGGCACTACAAAGCAGTTGTTTGTATTCACTGCATTTGAAAGGACCTTTGAAGTAGGCATAGATTCGATGACCTCGTCTTTTCTCAGATCGTTGAGGTAAACATCGTGATTGTCCTTGAGATCGTCATAGGTAATGTCGATTTCCTTTACGGTATCCATAAGATCAATAATATCAGTCATCTGCTCGGCTGTGGCTGCAAGCTCGTTATCGGAATATTCCAGCTTGCTAAGCTCTGCCAGATACTTGACCATGTTCAAATCCATATATAATCCCTGACCTTTCATAATATTAGGCATAAAAATACACCAATTCAATTTAATATTATACTACATCTCATACTATTTTGCAAGCAAAAATCACATAAATTCCGATTTTTTTAATATTTGCTCACCAAACGCCCTGAAAACAGCAAGACCCACAGAGAGATTCCCTGTGGATCTAAGCGTCATTACTTATTATTCTTTGTATATTTATCGAAAATATCAGTGAAATCGAACGTTGCGAAATAGTCCGCAGGAGTTTCGGCACGTCTTATCATATCGAATGAGCCGTCCTCATGAAGAAGTATCTCAGCCGAGCGGAGCTTTCCGTTGTAGTTATAACCCATTGAGAAACCATGTGCACCTGTATCGTGTATAACGATGATGTCGCCGGTGTCTATCTCAGGCAACATTCTGTCGATCGCAAACTTATCGTTGTTCTCGCAAAGGCCGCCGGTCACATCATACTTGTGGTCGCATGGAGCGTTCTCCTTGCCGAGCACTGTGATGTGATGATATGAGCCGTACATAGCAGGACGCATAAGGTTGCAGGCACAAGCGTCAAGACCAACATACTCCTTATAAGTATGCTTGTGATGTGTGCAGGTAGCAACGAGATGACCGAATGGAGCGAGCATATATCTGCCAAGCTCTGTGAAGATAGCAACGTCACCAAGACCAGCAGGCACCATGATATCCTCAAATGCCTTGCGAACGCCCTCGCCGATAGCGAAGATATCGTTCTGCGGCTTGTCAGGTTCATAAGCGATACCAACGCCGCCTGAAAGGTTCACGAACTTGATGTCAGCACCGGTCTTTTCATGCAGCTCAACAGCAAGCTCAAAAAGTATCCTTGCAAGCTTTGGATAATAAGCGTTTGAAACAGTGTTTGACGCAAGGAATGCGTGCAGGCCAAAATGCTTTGCACCCTTCTGCTGAAGTATCTTAAAGCCCTCAAAAAGCTGTTCTCTTGTAAAGCCGTATTTAGCCTCACCAGGGTTGTCCATTATCTGAGTTTCTATCTCGAAGTGTCCGCCTGGATTGAAACGGCAGCAGATAGTTTCAGGTATGCCGCAAAGGTCGTCAAGATAGTCGATATGTGTGAAATCGTCAAGGTTGATGTAAGCTCCAAGCTCTCTTGCCTTGAGAAAATCAGCCTTAGGAGTAACGTTTGAAGAGAACATGATGTCACTTCCGCTGAAACCGCAGCAGTCGCTCATCATAAGCTCAGTAAGAGAAGAACAGTCAACGCCGCAGCCCTCTTCCTTGAGTATCTTCAGAATGAATGGGTTAGGAGTAGCCTTTACTGCAAAATACTCCTTAAAGCCCTTGTTCCAACTGAAAGCCTTGTAAAGATCTCTTGCTCTCTGTCTGATACCCTTTTCGTCATAGATGTGAAAAGGTGTTGGATACTGCTTGATTATCTCCTCAGCCTTTTCCTTAGTGATAAATGGTGTTTTCATTATATATCAATCCTTCTGCAAATAATATATTTTTTAAAAATACACATTTATCATACCATTTTAATACGGATTAGTCAAGTGAAATATCTGGTTTTATAAAATAAAATGAAATTTACTGTCATTTTTCACACACTGAGAATACAGTTGCAAATTTTTTAGGTAAAAAAGTACAAAATGACTTTTCGCTATTGATTTATGGGCAAAGAAAGTATATAATAAGTAATTATCAGGAAAACTATTACGATGCAGTTCGGAGGAGCGGTAAATGAGCAATCCAAATGACAACAAAGATAAATCTCTTGAAGAGATAATTGCGGAAACAATGGCTCTTAAACACGCAAGAGAGCAAGGCGTCGCACCGCAAAACAAAACCACCAGCACGCCGCATACAACGCAGCACAGTCCTGCACAACATTCAGCCGGTGCACAGCCACAGCATCATACTTCCGGTGCAGCACATTCCGGCAGTACACAGCACCACAGTTCAGGTGCACAACACTCAGGCAGCACAAGCGGTCACAGCAGTGCAAGACCTGTTATAGCAAACGGTCAGCCGAAGAGTTCACAGCACCACAGCGGACAGAAAAGCTCTTCCGCCGCAGGTCACTCAGGCAAAAAGCCGACCCCGCAAAACGGCAGGCCTCACAAGAGCACACAAGGCACTGTGAAAAAAACTTCAAACGGCACAAAGCCTGCTCAGTCAGGCAAGAACAGCAAGGGCACACAAAAGGTCAAGAAGAAAAAAATGTCCAAAAAGAAAAAGCTGCTCATCGCACTTGCAATAGTTCTTGGCGTAATCATCATAATCATATGCGTGCTTGTGGGTATCATTTATCATTACATAAACAAAATTAACATCGTCCCTGATGACGGTAAATATGAGATACTTGATTCCATAAATATAGACGATGACCTTACCTCCGAACCTGATTCACCTCAAGAAGATATAGACGCCGTAGAAGACGCAATAAAGAAAAACCTTGAAGATTACGCCTATGACGTAATGAAGGATAAAGACGTTTACAACATTCTCCTCATAGGAACTGATACGAGAGATCCTAGCGAAAGAGGACGGTCAGACAGTATGATACTTGTTTCAATAAATAAAAAGACCGACAAGATCATAATGACTTCGTTCCTGAGAGATATTTACCTCGCTATCCCTGATGTCGAATCCACAAGACTTAATCACGCATATGCTTATGGCGGACCTGACCTTCTTGTGAGAACTATAGAGGACAACTTCAAAATAGAGATAAATAAGTACGTTCAGGTAAACTTCTATTCATTTGAAACAGTTGTTGACGCACTTGACGGAGTAGAGATAGATGTTACCGATGAAGAAGTACCATACATAAATGCTGGACTTTACGAAATAAACTCACTCGAAGGCAGAAACACAGATGCATATACACTCTCAAAAGGCGGCACTTACACACTTAACGGTGCACAGGCTCTTTCCTATGCAAGAATAAGATATGTAGGAACTGACTTCGGAAGATCTGAAAGACAAAGAACTGTCCTTTCAAAGCTCTTTGAGAAAATGAAAGGTGCAAGCATAACTCAGCTGACTGATCTCCTTGACGAGATACTTCCTAAGGTAACGACGAATATGCAAGAGGACGAGATCTTCTCTCTTATCCTCAACTCAGCCACATATCTTAGCTACGACCTTGAACAGTGCAGAGTGCCTGCTGATGACACATGGCAGTATCTCACCATAAGAGGCATGAGCGTTATCGGCATAGACTTCGCTGCTAACATCGATTATCTGAGAGATAATATCTACGGAAACTGATATCTCACATCATAAAGAAAACGCACAGATGAATGTCTGTGCGTTTTTTGTATGCAAACTTTATTCTATTATGACGCCTGATCGAACTGGCTGTTGTAAAGTTCTGCGTAAAAGCCGCCCTTTGCCATAAGCGTTTCATGGTCGCCGCTTTCTATTACGTCGCCGTCACGCATTACAAGTATCAGGTCTGCGTTTTTGATAGTCGAGAGCCTGTGTGCGATAACAAAACTCGTTCTGCCCTTTGTGAGCTTATCCATTGCCCTTTGTATGAGCAGTTCCGTTCTTGTGTCAACTGACGAGGTCGCCTCATCAAGTATGAGCATAGGTGCGTTCTGGAGCATTGCCCTTGCAATAGTCAAAAGCTGTTTCTGACCTGCTGATATAGCCACGCTTTCTGAAAGCACAGTATCAAAGCCATTTGGCAGAGTGTGAACGAACTTATCAAGACCGCAGGCTTTGCACACTCTTTCAAGGGACTCGTCGCTTATGCCCTCCATGTTGTATACAAGGTTTTCTCTTACAGTGCCCTCAAAAAGCCATGTGTCCTGCAAAACCATGCTGAACATATTGTGCACCGTTTCCCGGCTGAGCTGTGATATAGGCGTGCCGTCTATGGAGATATTTCCGCTGTTTATCTCGAAAAATCTCATAAGCAGATTTACCATAGTGGTCTTGCCTGCTCCGGTAGGTCCGACGATAGCCACCTTCTGTCCTGCCTTTACCTCTGCGGAGAAGTTCTTTATTATCACCTTGTCAGGAGTATCAGGATAGCTGAAACGTACATTTTCAAAGCTTACGTTGCCCTTTACGTCAGGGACTTCACTGCTCTTTCCGCTCTCGTCTGAAAGCTCTTCGCTCTCAATAAAGTCAAATATTCTCTTAGCTGACGCAGAGGCTGTCTGCATATTCGTCATGCCCTGTGCTATCTGACCAAGAGGAGATGTGAAAAGTCTTACATAAAGTATAAATGAGATTATAACGCCGAACTTTATAGTGCCGTTAAGTGCAAGCACTGAGCCGAACACGCATACTGCAACGTATGCAATATTTCCGATAACGTTCATAAGCGGCTGCATCATGCCTGAAAGAAACTGTGACTTCCAGTTTGCGTTGTATACCGCCTCGTTAAGTCCACCAAAATGTTTCTTGACATTTTCTGCTCCACGGGATATCCTTACCACCTCGTGACCTGAATACATCTCTTCAACATATCCGTTGAGCTTGCCCAAGCTTTCCTGCCTGTCAAGGAAGTATCTCTGGGACTTTGACATTATGAAAACTATCAGGAAAAGTCCCAAAAACGTTATAAGCAGTGACACAAGTGCAAGACGCCATTCTGTGACAAACATCATTATAAGGCAGCCTATAAACTGTGCCGCCGCACTTATTATAGTAGGCAGGCTGTTTGTAAGGCCCTGCTGCAAAGTCGATACATCATTTGTGATACGGCTGAGTATATCGCCCTGTGAATGTGAGTTGAAATACTTCTGCGGAACGCAGTTTATCTTCCTTGAAAGGTCTCTCCTCATTCTGTATGACATTTTCAGGGTGACTGTCGCCATTATATACTGCTGAATGAATGTGAACAGCGAGCTTGAAATATATATCGCTCCAAGGAATATTCCTACCCTTGCCACCGCTTTAAGGTCAATGCCTGTCATAAGTCCGTCTGCCATAAGGTCGGTTATCTCGCCCACCTTGTCAGGTCCTATGATAGTCAGCACCGCACCCAACGCCGCAAGTACCAATGCCACGGCAACGATACCGATACTGCCACGCATATACTCTATTATCTTTTTCATTGCGGACGCCATTTCGCCCTTACTAACCTTTTCGTATTTTCTCATTGTGCAGTCCCCCTTTCTATGCAAGCTCTGCCGCACTAAGCTGTGAAAGTGCTATCTCTTTGTATACGTCGCAGTTTTTCATAAGCTCATCATGAGTTCCCATGCCCACAGCCTCGCCACGGTCAAGAACTATTATCTTGTCTGCATGGCGGATAGTGCTTATTCTCTGTGCAACGATTATCTTTGTTGTGTCCCCAAGCTTTTCGTTAAGACCCTCTCTGAGCTTTGCGTCTGTCTTGTAGTCGAGAGCCGAGAAAGAATCGTCGAACACAAGTATCTCAGGCTTTCTTGACAACGCCCTTGCAATGGACAAACGCTGTTTCTGTCCGCCTGAAACGTTCCTGCCCATTTGTGATATCATGTGTTCTGTTCCGTCAGGCAGCTTTTGAACGAACTCTTCTGCCTGAGAAAGTGCTATGGCGTTGTTAAGCTCTTCATCTGTTTCAGGTGCACCGCTTTCGCCGAAAAATACGTTTTCTCTTATACTGCCTGCAAAAAGCACAGCCTTTTGCGTTACATAGCCAAGCTTGTCATAAAGGGTGTCGAACTTATAGTCCTTAACGTTCACGCCGTCCACAAGGACTTCACCGCCTGTTGCGTCATAAAATCTAGGAATAAGACTGATAAGCGTTGTCTTGCCGCTGCCTGTCGCACCGATTATAGCAAGGGTCTGACCCTTTTCTATCTTGAAACTTATGTTGCTCAGCTCGTCCTCAGATGCGTGAGGATATCTGAATGAAACATTTTTGAACTCAACAGTGCCCTGCTCATTGCCTTCGCTGACGCTGCCCTCTTTTATGTTCACGTCACGCTCAAGCACTTCGTTGATACGCTCTGCAGATACCTGAGCCGCAGGGAGCATCATGAATATCATAACGAGCATCATAAATGACATTACCACATATGTGGCGTATGTGCTGAATACCACCACGTTGCTAAAAAGCGTTATCCTGTCCTGCACCGCAGTCAGTGCCACCTGTTCGATAAGCACCGCACCCAGCCAGTAGATAGCCAGCGTAAGACCGTTCATGCCGATGTTCATAACCGGCATCATAAATGCGAACATTCTCTGGTTTTTGAGCTGTGTGTTCATCATATCCTTGCTTGGAACATCGAACTTGTCGTTCTGATATTTCTCAGCGTTGAAAGCGTGAACAACGTTTATTCCCGTGAGGTTCTCTCTTGCCACACGGTTTATCTTATCGGTGAGTTTTTGAACGATACGGAATCTCGGTATGCAGGTCGCCATTACCGCAAGAACGAACACGCATATCACCACAACGAACGCCGCCGTAACAGCCGAAAGCTCCCAGCTCTTGCCCAGTATCTTTATAACAGCCCAAACCGCCATGATAGGCGATTTTATTATCATCTGAAGTCCCATTGACACTATCATCTGTATCTGTGTGATGTCGTTTGTTGTCCTTGTTATAAGGCTCGGTATGGAAAAGTCCTGCATCTCCTCGCTGCCCATATCCATAACGTGGTTAAAAAGCTTTTCTCTTACAGTGTAGCTGAATCCTGAGGCAGTCTTTGCGGAAAGATAGCCGCAGCCGATAGCAAGAGCGGCACTTGCAAGGGTGCAGCCCAGCATTTTAAGTCCGACGTTCAGGATATCGGAAGTTTCACTGCCTGCCGTGTTGAGCATCATGGTCAGGTCAGTCATATAGTCAGGCAGCGTCAGGTCAAAATACACCTGTCCCAGCACCAGTAGTGCACAAAGAACAGCCATAAAGACCTCACGCCTGCCCATGTTTTTAAGCAGTTTTATCATAGTTTCTGCCTCCTTTTATAAACAGCCTTTAAGTATGTTGTCGATATTGTCGCTGACGATATGAAGGCACTTTCTGAAATGCTCCATATCTTCTTCTGAAAAGCCCTCAACAAGCTTGTGTGCGAACTTTTTCTGCATCTGCCTGCCCTCTTCTATCACAGGCTCAGCCTTTTCAGTGCACACAAGACGGCATTTTCTTCTGTCCCCCTCTACCGCTCGCCTTTCGATAAAGCCTGCCTCCACAAGCTTTTCTACATGAAAAGACACAAGTGCAGCCTTGATGTTTCTATATCTGCATATATCCCCTGCTGTATCAAAGCCCGGATTGTTTGCAAGAAACATAAGCACGTCAAGTGCCGTTTGAGGCATATCGAGCTTTTTGCAAAGCGGCTGCATGACCTTTGCATAAGCGTCACCAAGCTTTTTGGAGTGGTCAAAAATGTGCGTTGCAACTGTCAGATTATCAGCCATTGTCAAACCTCCAATATTAGATAGTTCAAAATTGAACAATCTAATATTAACACTTCCCAATATGCTATTCAATGAACATTTTGTAAATCCAGCAGTCACAGCAGTTATTTTTGTGACAATCTCACAAAATCCTATCCCCATAGCTGTAATATTTGTACACCTGCAAAAGCCTGCCTGCCGCTATTGCAATAAAGGGGAAAATGTGTTATAATAATGATGTATAGGCAGAGCATTACGCACTGCCTGACCTCACGGAAAGGAATGTGGTGCATAGTGGATATTGTAAAAGGCGATATTCTTGTGATGAAGAAAAGTCACCCCTGCGGCAGCAACAGAATGATAGTTCTGCGTTCAGGCATGGATTTCAAGCTACGCTGTGAGGGCTGCGGCAGAGAGTTCATGATAGTTCGCAGCAAAGCCGAAAAGAATGTGAAAACTGTTATCAGAGAGGCGGAGTCATAGCTATTCTCGTCTGCACACGATACTATATTAAAATAAAATGACAGGAGAATATTACTATGTTTGAAAAACTTAAAGCACTTGAAGATAAATTCAATGAAATAAACGAAAAGCTCATGCAGCCTGAAACTGTGAACAACACCTCGCTGTATACGAGTCTTATGAAAGAATACAAGACACTTACGCCGATAGTTGAAAAGTTTGGAGAGTATAAAAAGGCAAAGGCTGCCAATGACGAGGCTCTTGAACTACTTGACGCAGGCGGAATGGATAAGGACTTCAAGGAAATGGTGCAGATGCAGCTTGAAGAATCCAAGGAAGATATGGCTAAGCTTGAGGAAGAGCTTAAACTTCTTCTGCTGCCGAAAGACCCTAACGATGAACGTAACGTTATCATAGAGATAAGAGGCGGAGCAGGCGGCGAAGAGGCTGCACTGTTCGCAGGCTCTCTTTATAGAATGTATTCAATGTATGCAGCCTCAAAGGGCTGGACTATAGAAGTCATGAACGCCAACGAAACAGAGCTTGGAGGCTATAAGGAAATAACTTTCAGCGTTTCAGGCGAGGGAGCATATTCAAGACTGAAATACGAAAGCGGAGTACACAGAGTTCAGCGTGTGCCTGAAACGGAGTCACAGGGCAGAGTCCACACATCTACTGTTACAGTTGCAGTCCTCCCTGAGGCTGACGAAGTGGAGCTTGACCTGAACGAAGAAAAAGACCTGAAAATAGACGTGTTCCGTTCATCAGGAGCAGGCGGACAGCACATCAACAAAACATCTTCCGCTATCAGAATAACTCATCTGCCTACAGGTATGGTAGTTGAGTGTCAGGACGAGCGTTCACAGTTCAAGAATAAGGAAAAGGCTCTGAAAGTCCTCCGTTCAAGACTGCTTGACCAGAAAGTTCAGGCTCAGAACAAGGAGATAGCAGATAACAGACGTTCACAGGTCGGAACAGGCGACCGTTCTGAAAGAATAAGAACTTACAACTATCCTGAGGGAAGAATTTCCGACCACAGAATCGGTCTTACTATCTATAGACTTGAGCAGGTACTCAACGGAGCACTTGACGAAATAATCGACGCACTTGCAACAGCCGATCAGGCTGCCAAGCTTGCAAGTCAGGAAGAAGAATAAAAATGTTTGACACAAAAATACTGGGCACTGACGAGGACAGCATAGCATATGCCGCAAAGCTGCTCTCACATGGCGAAGTCGTTGGTATGCCGACGGAAACGGTATATGGTCTTGCAGCGAACGCCTTTGACGAAGACGCTGTGAAAAAGATATTCGCCGCCAAGGGCAGACCTGCCGACAACCCTCTTATAGTGCATATATCTGACATTTCTCAGCTTGAAGGGCTTGTGGATAAGATACCGCCTCTTGCGGTAAAGTGTGCAGAGAAATTCTGGGCAGGACCGCTCACTATGATAATGCCAAAGTCCAACAGGATACCAATGGTAACAAGCGGAGGACTTGACACGGTGGGCATAAGAATGCCGTCACATAAAGTGGCAAGAGCACTTATCTCAGCCTGCGGATTCCCTATCGCCGCACCGTCGGCTAACCTTTCAGGCAGCCCGTCACCTACAACGGCACAGCACGTTCTCAACGATATGCACGGCAGGATACCTGCCATAATAGACGGCGGAGCTTGCGGAGTTGGCGTTGAATCAACAGTCATAAGCTTTGAGGGCGATGACGGCATAAGACTTCTCAGGCCGGGATTTATTTCCGCAGAAGACCTTATGGAGGTAACGCCAAATGTTCTTATCGACAAGGGCGTTTTGGAAAAGCTGGGCGAGAACGTAAAAGTCCGCTCACCGGGAATGAAATACAAGCACTATGCCCCAAAAGCTGACGTGACTATAATAGACAGCAGCCTTGAGGCTTTCAGAGATTATGTAAAGGCACACGGCGATAAGGACACCACGCTCATGGTGTTCGCTGACAGCGATTGCGAGGGGCTTGATATGCCCCACATCTGCTATGGTGCAAATGACGAAGAGCAGGCAAAAGAGCTTTTCGACGTGCTCAGAGAGCTTGACGATATTGGTGCAAAGAAAGTCTATGCACGCTGCCCTAACAAGGACGGCGTAGGACTTGCGGTGTATAACCGACTTTTAAGAGCCGCAGGCTTTCAGGTGGTGACGCTGTGAAAAAAACAGTAGCAGGACTTACAGGTCAAAGCGGTGCAGGCAAGACCACAGTTTCAGACGCTTTCAAAGAAAACGGCTTTGAGATAATAAACTGCGACCTTGTTGCAAGAGAAGTCACACAGGCAGGGAGCGAATGCTGCAAAAAGCTTGCTAAGATCTTCCCAGACTGTTTTGACGACGGCTTTGCCCTTGACAGGCGAAAGCTTGGAGAGATAGTTTTTTCTGACAAGGCTAGGCTGCAAATGCTAAACGATACCATTTACCCTTTTATAAACAAGCTCATAGATGAAAAGATAAACGCCGCACAAAGCAGGTTCATACTTCTTGACGCACCAACGCTTTTCGAGGCAGGTGCGGATAAGCTTTGCAGCGTTATAGTGAGCGTTGTGGCAGACTATGACATAAGGCTCGAAAGAATAATCAAAAGGGACGGCATTTCAAAAGAGCTTGCGAAAAAACGTTTTGCATCTCAGCACACAGTGGAGTTTTTCAGAGAGCACAGCAGCTTTGTTATAGAAAACAACGGCACTGTAAATGAAACATACCAAAAGACCTGCGAGGTCATAAAAATAATAAAGGAAAGATACAATGGCGGCTAATGGAAAAAACAGCAGGCGTAAAAAGAAAAAGCACATAAAAAAAGGTCCTGTGCTCATAGCGGTCATTCTTCTGCTGTGCGGCATAGGCTGGCTTACATATCTTTATCACGAGCAGATAATCGACAAGGCAAAGGATATTCCTAATTCTTTTTCATATCCTACAGAGTATGAGGAGTATGTGATAAAATACAGCATCAAATACAAGTGCGACCCTGTGCTGGTGTTCTCGGTGATAAAGGTTGAGAGCGGCTTTGATAAGGACGCTGTTTCATCAGTTGGTGCAAGGGGTCTTATGCAGCTTATGGAGGACGCATACGACTGGATAAAATATCGCCTTGACGATCAGCGTGACAACACCTATGACAATATGTTCGACCCTGAGCTGAACATACAATACGGCACATATTATCTCAGCTATCTAATGGAAAAGTATGACGGCTCTGTGGAACTCACCGCTGCGGCTTATCACTGCGGAATGAACCTTGTTGACAGCTGGATAGAAAACGGCACTGTTGACCCTGATGATTTCAAGGTCAGCGACATACCTGATGAGAATGACCAGACTTCCAACTATGTGCGGAAGATACGCAAAGCTTATGACAACTATAAGGAGATACTCAGCAGTCAGGGAGATATAACAAAAACAAACTAAAAACCGAGAGTATTAGCAGATAAGAACAAACGGGGCGAACAGCGTCCGCCCGTTTGTCAACTTGCTTTTTACAAAATATATAAATAACATAAAGTTTATCTAAGTAAGGAGGAATTTACAATGGATAACAAGAAGAAAGAAAAGTCCGAGGGCGAAAAGCTTGCAGAAAAGCTCCTTTCGGATAAGAAAAACGGCGGACTTCGCCTTAGCGAAGAAAAGCTCAAAAAGGCAGACAAGTTCTGCGAGGGCTATAAAAGCTTTCTGAACACTGCCAAAACAGAGCGTGAGGCTGTTATCGAGGCTGTGGCTCAGGCTGAAAAGGCTGGTTTCAAGCCTTATGAAAAGGGCAAGAAATATGACGCAGGCGACAAGTTCTATTATGTAAACAGAGGCAAGGCTATCATACTTACAGTCATGGGCAAGGACGGTCTTGAAAAAGGTATCAGACTTGCTGCCGCTCATATCGACTCGCCACGTCTTGACCTCAAGCAGAACCCTCTCTATGAGGACAAGGAACTTTGCCTGTTCAAAACACACTATTACGGCGGCATAAAGAAATATCAGTGGACAACTATCCCAATGTCGCTCCACGGCGTTATAATCAAGGCTGACGGCGAAAGCGTTACAGTAAATATCGGCGAGGACAAGGACGACCCTGTTTTCTGCGTTACCGATATACTGCCGCATCTTGCAGACGCTCAGATGAAAAGACCTGCTCCACAGCTTATCAAGGGCGAGGAGCTCAACCTGCTCATAGGTTCAAGACCTTTCAAAGATGACGCTGTTTCAAACAAGGTAAAGCTCAACATCATGGCTATCCTTAACGAGAAGTACGGCATTGTGGAGGACGATTTCGTTTCCGCAGAACTTGAGGCTGTTCCTGCATTCAAGGCACATGACGTTGGATTTGACAGAAGTATGGTAGGCTCTTACGGTCAGGACGACAGAGTTTGTGCATACACAGCTTTGCAGGCTATCCTCAAATGCAAAGACCCTAAAAAGACCTGCATGACTGTTCTTACAGATAAGGAAGAAACAGGCAGTGACGGCAACACAGGACTTAACAGCTCATATCTCCCATACTTCATCGCAGACCTTGCAAAGGTATACGGACTTGAGGGCAGAAACGTTATCTCCGCATCAGAGTGCCTGTCAGCTGACGTAAACGCAGCCTATGACCCGACATTCTCAGAGCCGTTCGAGATAAGAAACTCATCACAGATAAATTACGGCGTAGTTGCCACAAAGTTCACAGGTTCAAGAGGCAAGTCCGGCACATCTGACGCCTCAGCTGAATTTGTAGGCAGAGTAAGAAAACTCTTTGACGAGCACAATATCGTTTGGCAGACAGGCGAGCTTGGCAAGGTAGACGGCGGCGGTGGAGGAACTGTCGCACAGTATATCGCAAACCTTGACATGAACGTTATCGATGTTGGCGTACCGGTGCTTTCGATGCACGCACCATTTGAGATAACCTCAAAGATAGACACATATATGGCATACAAGGCTTTCTCAGTTTTCTTTGCCGACTAACTAAATATCAAATAAGCATATCCGCTTTCCCATTTCGGGAGGGCGGATTTTTTTGTACCCATTGCGACAATTTTTCCGCCGAAAGAGTGTTATCATAATATCACAGGTCAAAAGCAAAGACCATATGGAGGAACAAAATGAAAATATACATAGATATCCTTCTTGTGACAAACGCCATTATGACCCTGATAATGCTAGAGGCAACAGGCAGAGTGTGCCACAAGGTGATAAGACCGCTGCGGCTGCTGACAGCTTGCTCGGTGGGAGGGCTTTCGTCACTTGTAATGGCAATAGACAGCGGCGGATATTTCACCGCCGTTGTTATCGTGATGATAAAACTTTCCTGCACTGCACTCACGGTGCTCATCGCCTTTGGCTGCAAAGACCCATGGCAACTGCTGCGATACTTTATAATTTACAGTGCCGTGAACGCAGTTTTCACAGGGGCAGTGGTGACATTATGGCAGCTTTCAGGCAGCAAGGTCATATTTTTCAGAAACCTCACCGTCTATTTTGACATATCCCTGCTAAAGCTGGCACTCGCCTGCGGTATCGCCTACGGGCTGCTGTGCCTTTATGAGAACATCACACGCAGATGCTTTAACAGAGCCGCAAAATACGAGGCAGTGTATGAAAATGGCGGCTGTATCGTGAAAGTTCCTGCCATATGCGACAGCGGAAACAGGCTTTGCGACAGTTTCACAGGAACGCCCGTTGTGGTTTTCTGCTGCGACAGGCTTTTTTATCACTATGACCTTGACCGTGATGAGCCTGACCCTCTCAGCGGTTTCAGAGTAATACCCTGCTCCACCGTCAGCGGAGAGGGACTTATCCACATCACCGCCGCAGGCAGTGTAAAAATAATCGACGATAAAGACCGTGTGCACAACGTAAAATGCTATGTGGGCATAAAGCCCTCATTGAACGGCAAGTCACGGGCAATATTCAATCCCGCTTTGCTGGGATAACACAGGAGGAATACAAATGACCACACTTAAAACACTGACAATGGGACTGAACAGATTTTTGAACCGTCTGTTTTCAGATATGCCCGAAACTATAGATTACTTAAACGGTGCAGATTCGCTGCCTCCTCCGCTCAACAAAGAAGAGGAAAAGAAAGCGTTCGAGCTGCTGAAAACAGACGAAAAAAAGGCCAGAGAGCTGCTTATCGTGCACAATCTCAGGCTTGTGGTCTATATCGCCAAAAAGTTCGAGTCAACCGGCACAGGCATAGAGGACCTAATCTCCATAGGCTCGATAGGACTTATAAAGGCGGTGAACACCTTCTGTCCTGAGAAAAACATAAAGCTTGCCACATATGCCTCAAGGTGCATAGAAAACGAGATACTTATGTTTCTGCGAAAATCCAATCAATATAAAAACGAGATATCCATTGACGAACCGCTGAACGTTGACTGGGACGGAAACGAGCTGCTTTTGTCCGATATTCTCGGTACTGACGATGACACCGTGAACAAGGGCATAGAAAGCGAAGTGGAAAAACAGCTGCTCCGTGAAGAGATAGAAAAGCTTTGCCCAAGAGAAAAGCAGATAATGAAAATGCGGTTCGGGCTTTCGGGCAGAAAGGAAATGACACAAAAGCAGGTTGCAGACGAGGTGGGCATATCTCAGTCGTACATATCCAGACTTGAAAAACGCATTATAAAGTCCATACGCCGAAATCTTGAAAAGATATGCTGAGTACAAAAAACGGGTGAACGCAATAGCTGTTCACCCGTTTTCTATTCAGGACATTTATATCATTTATCCAAAGTCAGTTTTGCTTTGACTGCCGTGTAATTTTTCTCTGATATCGGTATGACCCTGCCGTTGGTAAGCTCCAGCCGGTAGCGGCTTATGCGGCTCACATATTCAGGGTTCACAAGATAGTTTTCATGACAGCGTACAAACATATCATTATATCGTTTTTCAAGCACACGCAGGCTTTGCACAGATTCAAAAGTGCCGTCTATGGTGTAAATGATGCAGTGACTTCCGCTGCTCTCTACACAGGCTATCCATGACCAGTCAAGATATATGAGTGATTTGTCAACGCCGTTTATAATGACCTTCTTTGCACGCTTTTCGCCTGCAAGCACAGGTTCTTTATACATCTCTTCATAGTGCACAGGATATATCCTGTCACGCTCGTCATACACAATGGCATTAGAAATGTGACAAAGCTTTATCTTGTCCTCGCCGTTATCGCTGACCCATGCGAGCTGTATACGCTGGTCAAACCTGCCCACGCTGCTGTCAGGCCATATGGTATCGACTATGAAAAACATCATGACCTCGCAGGAATCTTTCGTAAGACCTACCGAAAACACGTTAAGGTCGCTTAGAACGAACTCCAGCTTGTGTTTCTCCATGGAAAAAGCCTCCACAAGAGCCTTTTTCGTGCGTATGACTTGTTTTTCAGCCGGACCTATCCACAGCACGTCCTTATGGCAGGCGTCAAGAAAGCTTTCGATCTCGTTGTTGTAGCATTTGGTGAGAATATCGGCTGAACGTGTTTCAAGAACATCATATTTCATGAAATCTACTCCTCCGTTTGCAGAATTTATTAGTACATTTTATGTGATATATACTATTATACGACATTTTCATCAATTTGTCAATAATGCAGACACAATTACACTTCTAGCCAAAGTATCTCTATAAACTGTCTATAAAATATTTTGCACATTTATTGTATTTTTAAGGGTTATGTGATATACTTAGACCATACGATAAATGAAAGCTTTCAGGAAAGGAGAAGATATCTTGGCGATAGAAAGATTTTATGCGGTCATACCCGCTTATGAGCCTGACGAAAAAATGCTGGCAGTTATTGACGATATATCTTCATTAACAGATTTTCATATTGTTGTCATAAATGACGGCAGCAGCAAGGACAAGCTGCCGCTGTTCAAAGAGGCAGAAAAGAAAGCCACAGTGCTCACCCATGAAGTGAACAAGGGCAAGGGCAGAGGCATAAAAACTGCTCTTGAATACATAAGCAAAAATGAGAGCGACACCGTTGGCATAGTCATTGCGGACGCAGACGGTCAGCACAAAGTCGAGGATATCATAAGAGTTGCCGAGGCGTTGAAAAGCTCCCCTGACGAGCTTGTTATGGGCTGCCGCAGATTTACGGGAAAAATCCCGTTTCGCAGCAAATTCGGAAACAACATCACAAAGTTTGTGTTCTCCTTTGCCGCAGGGGTCAAAGTCAGCGACACTCAGACAGGATTGCGTGGCTTTTCGTCAAAGCTTATCCCGTTCATGCTCTCCGTCAGCGGCGACAGATACGAGTTTGAGATGAATATGCTCCTTGAGTGTGCAAGAGAGGGCATAAAGTTCTGCGAATTGCCTATAGAAACGGTCTATCTTGGAAAGAACGAGTCCTCACATTTCAACCCTATCAAGGACTCATGGCGGATATACAAAGATATCCTGAAATTCTCCTGCTCTTCCCTGCTGAGCTTTTGCGTGGATTACATCTTATACAGCATTTTCGCAATGATAAGCGGCAGCGTGGTGTTCTCAAACATCTGTGCAAGAGTGATAAGCTCCTGTTTCAATTTTTCCATGAACAAGAAGTTTGTCTTTAAAAATAAGGAGAGCATCGCAAAGACCGCCGCAAAATATTTTCTGCTGGCAGGCTGCATACTCGCCGCAAATACAATACTGCTTGAACTGTGTGTCAGATATCTGATACACAATAAATATATCAGCAAGATACTTATTGAAGTGCTGCTGTTCTTTATAAGCTGGGCGGCACAAAAGAGTTTCGTTTTCAGAAAGAGGGAAAGCAAAATTGACAAATAAGGCAAAAAAGCCTATGCCTGTGTGGGCAATGGTGATAACTGACGTCCTGCTCACGGCGGCAGCCATAGGCGTTTTCATGCTGTTTGACTACGTTATGCCACAAAGCTCAGGAATAAAGGGCGAAGTGGTGGCAACGGCAGACAGTTCCGCAGAGGGCAGCTTTACACTGCCTAATTCCACAGACAGTTCACAGGCGAAAAACACCTCCGCATCTCAGTCGGACAGCCAGCCTGCTGTTACCACCGCTCCGCAAACTGCGACCGCTACCACTACTCTGCGTACCGAGCAGACCGACCGCAGGAACTGGGGCAATCAGGACACCGCAGACTACCGTTCAGACCAGAACGCCATAAGCAGCATAACCAACGCTGCCATAACCTCAGAAGAACTTGGCTCAGCCTCAACTGACAAGGCTCAGGTAACAGTGTATAAAAAGTCTGTTGGCGAGGGCAGCGACAAGATAACATACTTTGTGGCTGACGTTTATGTAACAAGTGCAAGCGAGATAAGATCGGCATTTGCTGACGGCGATTTTGGCAAGAACATAAAGGATTCCGTTTACAACATGGCTGTAGAGAACAACGCAATTTTCGCCATAAACGGCGACTTCTACGGCAACTCCGAACGCAGCATAGTAATAAGGAACGGCGTCAAGTACCGTGACGATATCAATGACGCAGACGTGTGCGTTCTGTTTACAGACGGAACTATGCAGACCTACTCACCGTCTGAATATGACAGCGGCACCGTTATCGCAAAGGGTGCATGGCAGGCTTGGAACTTCGGTCCTGCACTTCTTGACGGAAACGGCAACGTAATGGAAACGTTCAATACCACAAAATACCTTAACAGCTCAAACCCACGTTCAGCTATAGGCTGCGTATCAGCCGGTCACTATATCTTCGTGACCGTTGACGGCAGAGATGAGGGCTACTCAAAGGGTGCAACGCTCAGCGAACTTGCCGCTATCATGAGCGACGAGGGCTGCATAACTGCATTCAATCTCGACGGCGGAAAGTCGGCAATGATGTATTTTGAAGGTCAGATCGTAAACGCACCTGACGGCGGCGGACGTGACCTCAGCGATATTATCTATATAGGAGGACAGCAATGAAAAGACTAAGCAAGATACTTCCTCATGTCACCATAATACTTGCGGGAATGTTCATTGTGTTCTGGATACTGGATATACTGAACCCTACAATGAATTTCATCAACCGCAAGATTTCAAACAAGCTGCTGCTTGCATTTTGTATATCGGCGATAGTTACGGCTATCCTTGCGGTGTATTATCAGCGAAAGAGCGACAGAAAAGAATAACACAAATGCAGAGTCACAAGGCTCTGCATTTTTTATGGTCAGATTTTCCTGAAATATATCTGTATAGTTCCTGTTTGAAAGGTAATAATTATATTATCACGGCGGCACAAAATGCTGCTTTAAACAGGAGCGTACAATGCAGTATAATAAAGTTGAGATAAGCGGCGTGAACACCAACGAGCTTAAAACACTGAAAGAGTCTGAAAAGCTGGAGCTTTTGAAAAAAGCCCATGCAGGCGACAAAAAAGCCCGTGAAGAGCTTATAAACGGTAACCTCAGACTTGTGCTCAGCGTTTTGCAGAAGTTCGTCAGCCGCTGCGACTCCCCTGACGACCTTTTTCAGGTGGGCGTTGTGGGACTTATCAAGGCGATAGATAATTTCGACACCTCTCTTGACGTGAAGTTTTCCACCTATGCAGTACCCATGATAGCAGGCGAGCTGAGAAGATTTCTCCGTGATTTTCAGCCCATGCGTGTGAGCCGTTCCCTCCGTGACCTTGCCTACAAAGCCATGCAGGCGAAAGAGCAGCTTATCTGCGAAAATCAGAAAGAACCCACAGTCGAGCAGATAGCAAGCACTATCACCGAAAAGCCCAGTCAGGTGGTTATCGCACTGGAGGCTATCACCGACCCAGTCTCCCTTTACGAGCCGGTGTATTCAGACAACGGAGACGCACTGTATGTGCTGGATCAGGTGAGCGACAACTGCGACGACAAAAGCTGGCTTGAAGAGCTATCCCTAAAAGAGGCAATGAGCGAATTGCAGCCCCGTGAGCGGAACATACTTTTCCTGCGGTTTTTCAAGGGACAAACTCAGGTGGAGGTCGCTAAAAACATCGGCATCTCTCAGGCTCAGGTATCAAGGCTTGAAAAGGGTGCTCTTGAGCATATCAAGAAAAGTATATAGATAACATAATATGTTAATTCGACATTTATGAAATTTATTAGCGGTTATTATAACAAAATGGTCAATATTTTGAAACAATTTGATTAATAATGCAGCAATAACGTTGCTTGATGACGGTAAATTTGATATAATAAGTACAGTGGCATAATTATGTCAAATCGTCATAAGGGAGCTGAAAGGTATGCTGACTGAATATTCGGTGCTTATATCCGAGTCATATGACGGTCAGCACAAGCTGTTGACCGAGGAGCTTACACGAAACGGTGCGAACGTCCATGTGTGCGGTGATTCTGAGATAGAGCTTGAGATAGGTGCAGTAAAGTATACTCCCGACGTTATAGTGGTGGACTGCTGCCGAATAGGATATAAAAGGCTGCTGTCCTTCCGTGAAAAGATACACGCAGGCAATATCCGCCCTATTATTTATAACATCTACGCATATGATGACGCTGAAACTATCAGGATACTCCTTGATTATGATGATATCCTGCACATTCTAATGCCATATGACGCCGCAAACGTCAGTCATTACATGATAGACCGACTGAGGCACATACCTGTAGAGCCTGAGATACTCAGACAGACCATATCAAAAGAGATACACGGCATAATCAGCACCACAGGCATAAGCCGCAAGCACACAGGCTATGATTATATTTACTACATGATATTCCTGCTGATATTCAAATACAGCTGTCAGAAGATACAGATAAACGAGCTTTACAATGATGTGAAAAATCAGTATGGCAAAAATATCGCAGCCATAGAGCGTTCCACAAGAAGTGCCATAGTATCAGGCTGGGAGAAAATGAAAAAGGCAGACAAGCAGATGCTTTTCAAAAACTGCCTTTACTCCGGCACAAAGCCTACCAACACGGTGTATATAAACACAATAGCGTCATATATCAGGCACTTATACAACGACCCGCTGGAGCTTTATTATAAAAGTAAAAACAATAAAGATACATAGGACAGTCTTTTCCCTGCATACTCTTATATAAAACATAAGGGTATGCATTTTTTTAGGGGGGCGAGATCATGATATGCAGCTTTTCAAGTCTTAGGAACAAGGAAGTCGTGAATATGCGAACAGGACTGAAAATTGGCTATGTTGACGATATCGAAATGGACACTCAGGGAGCAAATATAGTGTCGCTCATAGTCTACGGCAAGCCAAGGGCTTTCGGTATTATGGGCAGAGATGAGGATATCATCATAAAATGCTCGGATATCGAGCTTATCGGCGAGGACACTATTCTCGTCAGGTTCAGCGATAGTGCAGTGTGCACAAAGAGCAGGTCTGTGAAAGTTGAAAATTTGTTGAAATAATGTGTCATAAACTCTTGAAATGAGAGAGAAAATATGATATAATATTAAAGCAATTCGCACGGACAGGTTTTTGCCGTTGGTCCTGCCGCAAAGCAGGTGAAAGCAAGTAAAACCGTCCGGAGGATAAAAACATCTGCGAAAGCAGAAATCTAAAACCAAACAGGAGGTTACTACAATGGGAGTAGTATCAATGAAACAGCTTCTTGAGGCTGGCGTACACTTTGGTCACCAGACAAGAAGATGGAACCCTAAAATGGCTCCATACATTTTCACAGAAAGAAACGGAATTTACATCATCGATCTTCAGAAGACTGTAAAGAAACTTGAAGAGGCTTATATGTTCATCCGTGACATCTCAGCTAACGGCGAAGAGGTACTTTTCGTAGGTACAAAGAAACAGGCTGGCGATTCCATTAAGGAAGAGGCACTGAGAGCTAATGCACATTATGTAAATGCAAGATGGCTCGGCGGTATGATGACAAACTTCAAGACTATCCAGCAGAGAATCAAGAGACTTGAGCAGCTCCACACAATGGAGAACGACGGTACTTTCGATCTTCTTCCTAAGAAGGAAGTTGTTAAGCTTAAGCTTGAGATAGATAAGCTCGAGAAGTTCATGGGCGGTATCAAGAACATGAAGAAACTTCCTGGAGCACTTTTCGTAGTTGACCCAAGAAAGGAAAAGATCGCTGTAGCAGAGGCTAAGAAACTTGGTATCCCTGTAGTAGCTATCGTTGACACAAACTGTGATCCTGATGATGTTGATTATGTTATCCCTGGTAACGACGACGCTATCAGAGCAGTAAAGCTTATCGCTGGCTGCATGGCTAACGCTATCATCGAGGGCAGACAGGGCGAGGACGCTGAGTCCGCTGAAGAGGCAGAGAAGGTTGAAGAGGCTGACGAGGCTGCTGAATAATAGCTGAAATTTCAGGCAGGCATTTATAATATATTTGTCTGCCTATTTCGATATAACACATTAGGAGGAATAAAAATGGGTAAGGTATCCGTAGCAGAGATCAAAGAACTTATGACAGCAACAGGCGTTGGCATGATGGACTGCAAGAAGGCTCTTGTAGAGGCTGACGGCGATATGGAAAAGGCAGTAACAATTCTCCGTGAAAAGGGACTTGCTACACAGGCTAAGAAGAGCGGCAGAGTTGCAGCAGAGGGTATCTGCACAGCTGTAGTTAAGGGCAACGTAGGCTGCGTTCTTGAAGTAAACATCGAAACAGACTTCGCTGCTAACAACGACGAGTTCAAGGCATTCGTTGCAGCAGTAGCTGACACAGTAATCGAAACAAATCCAGCTGACGTTGACGCACTCAAGGCAACAAAGATCAGCGGCGGTGACAAGACAGTTGAAGAAACACTTCAGGATCTGTTCATCAAGATCAGAGAGAACATGGTCATCAGAAGATTCAAGAGAATGGAAGGAATCCTTGTTCCTTACGTTCACGGTGCAGGCAGCATCGGCGTTATGGTAAAGCTTGATTCTGACATTGCAGCTGACAATGCTGAGCTCCTTGCTGCTGGTAAGGACTGTGCACTTCAGGTAGCAGCTATGAATCCTGCATACCTCAACAGAGAGTCTGTTCCTGCTGACGCTCTTGACAAGGAGAGAGAGATCATGCTGGCTCAGATGGCTGAAGATCCTAAGATGGCTAACAAGCCTGAGCAGGTCAAGCACAAGATCATCGATGGTAAGATCGGCAAATACTATTCTGAGAACTGCCTCCTTGAGCAGGCATTCGTTAAGGACGATAAGGTATCTGTTGGCAAGTACGTTGAGTCTGTAGCTAAGAAACTCGGCGGCAAGATCAACGTTGTTGAGTACGTTCGTTTCGAGAGAGGCGAAGGCGTTGAGAAGAAGGAAGAGAACTTCGCTGACGAAGTTGCAGCAATGACTAAGTAATTAACGCTTATATAAATAAAGACCCTCGGTGATGAGCCGAGGGCTTTTTTTATGCCTTTATTGAGGATCAATATTGAAATAAACCGGTGCCAAGCTAGTCATACTGTCCGCCGGCATCGTTTGCAGCCATATCTTGCCCGGTCCTGTGACCTTGGTGTGATAAAGTCCTTCGCCGCTGAAAAGCATTCTCTTTACGCCATTTACACGCTTTGCCTCAATGCGGCAGGTCGCCTCCATTGCAGCCAGACAGCCTGAATCGATTATCATAGACTGCCCTTTCTTGAGATTGTATGTCACGACTGTTCCGTCAAACTCCAAAAAAACGATACCGCTGCCCGAAAAACGCTCCATAACAAAGCCTTCGCCGCCAAAAAAGCCTGCACCTATCTTCTTCTGAAAGTGCATCTCCATTTTTACTGTTGGCTCACAGCCGAGGAATGATTGTTTCTGAGCGATTATTTGGTTGTCCGTCACATCAACAGCCATTATTTTACCAGGAAAACCTGAGGTCAGAGCGATAACGCCACGTCCGTGCTGAGCCGTGTATGTATTCTGAAAAAGCGACTCACCCTGAAACAATCTCGCAAATGCGTTGCCAACGCCGCCGCCAGTGGTCATTGCAAGGTTTGGAGACATCCAGCTCATTGCACCCCTCTCCGTCACTAGCGACTCCCCTTTTTCAAGATAACAAACCAACGCAGGCACTGACGAGCCTTTTATCTCATACTTCATATTCTTCCTCCTCTAATTTTTCAGATAATTGAGAACATCGTCAAGACTGTCCATTTTTTTGTACACCATTGACAATATCTCATCAGTAGGTTCTATAAGGTCAGGCACCATAACAGGTATCATCTTAGCGTTGTATGCAGCCTTTATGCCGTTGTACGAATCCTCCACCGCAATGGTCATCTCAGGTCTAACACCAAGCTTTTCACAGGCAAGCAGGTATATCTCAGGCTGCGGCTTTGAATGTTTTATCATATCTCCGCCGATTATGACCTGAAAACAATCAAGCAGTCCCGCACCCTTGAGGTTCGCAATAACGCCATTGTAAGATGTGGAAGACGCCAGTCCCACTTTCACGCCATGCTCTTTCAGATAAAAAAGCAGCTCCTTTGCACCGCTTTTCAGGGGCAGTCCACGCTCTGCGATAATCTCTCTGCAAATGGCCTTAGCCTCTTCATAAAGCTCTGTTACGGACACCTTGTCGCCGTAAGCCTCTTCAAGGATACCCATAGTATCCACTGTGCTGCGGCCTATGCACTTCATGGCGTTCTCATGAACATTTTCAAGACCATATTTCTTGCCCAGCCGTTCCCAGCTTTCAAGCCCTATGATCTCGCTGTCAAAAATAACGCCGTCCATATCAAAAACGATTCCGTCAAGCTCTGATAATTTCACTCCGATCCACACCTCACTTGAAATACATATACAGATTGCATTTTATCATGCCGTTGTAAAGCTTACGCTTTTTATCAGCCTTTTTGCCGAAGAAACTTTCAAACTCCTCGTGGGGCGAGATAATGTAGCATGGGTTCTCTCTTGACGGGCAAAGCCTCTGACCCATTTTCTTATAAAGCTCCTCAGCCTCTTTTATCTCCAGCATACGTTCGCCATATGGAGGGTTGACGATTGTTATCGCACCTTCGATCTGACTGTATTTTGAGATATCCTGCTGTTTGACCGTCAGTTTTGACGCCACGCCAGCCTTTTTTGCGTTGTTTCTTGTAAGCTCCACAGCCATATCGTCAACATCAAAGCCGAAAGCCTTGAACTCGCCATGTCTGTCGATAGCCTCCATAGCCTCTGCCCTTGCGTTACGCCATGCAGTTTCAGGTATCTGCGACCACTGCTCTGCTGCAAAATTTCTTCTAAGACCCGGAGCAACTCTTAGTGCCTTGTATGCAGACTCAATAAGGAACGTGCCCGAACCGCACATTGGGTCTACCACAATAGAGTTCGCACGAACTCTGGCAAGGTCAACGATTCCTGCCGCAAGTGTTTCCTTGATAGGTGCATCATTGGAATTTCTTCTGTATCCACGCTTGTGCAGACCAACTCCCGAAGTGTCAAGATAGATAGTCGCCACGTCCTTATGTATGGCAAACTGTATCTGATGCTTTGGAGCAGTTTCCTCAAAATAACTTATTCCGTACGCCTTTTCAAGCCTTTTTACGCAGGCTTTCTTTATTATCTTCTGACAGTCAGGGATAGAGTGCAGCTTTGAATTGAGTGCATGGCCCTTTACAGGGAAAGCGTCCTCCTTGCCGATAAAGTCCTCGAGAGGCAGTTTCATTACTCCGTCAAAAAGCTGTTCAAAGCTTTCCGCCCTGAAACTTCCAAGCTCTATGAGCACACGCTCGCCTGTGGCTATCCACATATTTGCCTTTGCAAGCACGTCAAAATCGCCGTCAAAGCTTATCTTGCCGTCAGTGGTGGTCAAATTATCTCCGCCAACTTTTTTTATCTCATACGCAAGCACGCTTTCAAGCCCGAAATGGCAAGGCACGCACATTCGCAGTTTATTTCCCATACTGATTTCCTTTCAAAAAAGCCTCCATAATTTCATGGAGGCTTTTATTTTTAATGATTTCCGCTGCAATATTCAGGCTCGTTGGATTTCTTATAATATCCAGTCGCCGTGCTGTAGCATGAATTTGACGCAAGCTTACCGGTCTTTGTACAATAGGTGAGCTTTTCTACCGTATCAGGCATCTTGAAAGTCTTGTCAAAGGACTTGTGCTTTTCGTGCTCAGCGATATCGCCAAAAACATTCTTCCAAATAGCACCGATGTTCTGATACTCATTTGTAGGTATCGTCGCAGGGTTCTCATAACCTATCCAGATACCTGAAACATAGTCAGGAGTGCAGCCCACAAATGACAGGTCATACCAGTCAGATGAAGTACCGGTTTTACCAACAAGGTCGGTATTGTTGAGCTTAGCGTATCTACCAGTACCGTTCTGCTGAGTAATAACGTTCTGCATCATTCTGTTCATAACGTAAGCTGTAGACTCGCTAATAGCCTGCTTGTATCCGTCGCTCTTTTCATAGATAGCATTGCCGTCAACGTCCTCTACCTTTGAAACGTAGGTAACATCATATTTTTTACCACCGTTGCCGAATATCATATACGCACCCACAAGCTCCTCAAGCTTTGTACCGTTGGTAAGACCACCGACAGTAACTGGTGAGTAGTCAGCGTCCGAATCAGCAAGCGTGGTTATATCAAGCTTTTCTTTCAGGAAGTTGTAAGAATAAGCTGGTTTCATCTTCTGAATGAGCTGTGCAGGAAGTGTATTAAGTGATCTTGTAAGCATTTCAACAGTTGTGAGATACTGCTCAGACCAGTTTGCACTGTCGCCGGTTTCAGAATAGTTTACAGGCCACTTTTTTTCCTTGCCCTTGACTTTGATAGTGATAGGCTCGTCCTTGAAAAGGGTTGACCATGTCATAAGGTCCTGATCCAGTGCAGGAGCGTATGACGCAATAGGCTTGATACAAGAACCTGGTGAACGTGTGGCATCAGTAGCTATGTTATAGCCTCTGGAATCTGTCTTTTTATCACGTCCGCCGACGATAGCCTTAACGTTGCCCTGATAGTCCATAGCAACAAAGCCAGACCACAGAGTATCGTTTTTCTTGCTCATTTCATAAGTGGTGAAATTGCTCTGTTTCTGCATTTCCTTTTCGACTTTCGTCTGCATATCTCTGTCAACAGTAGTATACGCAGTAAATCCGCCGTCATAAAGTCTTGCAGAGGCGTCCTCCCATGAAATACCGTAATAGTCAGCGATTATCTGTATCGTCTGATTGATAGCAGCGTCCATAAAATAAGATGTAGGACCCTGATCTTTAGTTTCGTCCTCATAGATAGTTGAGCTTGTATAGGTGATGTCGCCTGTTATTTTAAGCTCATAATTGAGTGCCTCGTTGTATTCCTGCTCAGAGATAGCACCATTTTCCAGCATATGGTCAAGCGTATACTTCTGTCTGAGCTTATTATTTTCCATATTATCATATGGGTTGTTAGCAGCAGGCCAGCTTGTCATACCAGCAAGTGACGCTGCCTCAGCAAGGTTAAGGTCCTTGACGTCCTTGCCAAAATAGAAGTTTGCAGCAGCCTGAACGCCGATGATATCATACTCCTGAGTTGTGAGCGGCACAAGGTTCAGATAGCTTTGCAGGATATCTTCCTTTGTGTAAGTCTTTTCCACATTTATGGAACGGAAAATCTCTCGAATCTTACGCTCGATACCGTGAATGGAATCTCGTGAATCATCGCCCGTAATATTCTTGATAGTCTGCTGTGTGATCGTCGAACCACCAATTTGTCTGCCGCCGTATATAGGGATAAATACGTTTACAAATGATGCAAACGTTCTCTTGAAGTCAACGCCGTCGTGAGAATAGAATCTCTCGTCCTCGGTGTACACAAAAGCGTCCTGAACATACTGGGGGATATCCTCAAGGTCAGCCCAAACGACGTGCTTGTTGCTGTTCTTCAGAGCATAATAGAGGTCATACTCCTGTGAATCCTCATCGTTTTCATCATAATCAGGGTTGACAGACAAAAATCTAGAAATATTGCTTGTTTCCGTCTTATCAAGGCTGATAGTCGTGGTCGTATCTGCAAAATTCAGCACATAGATAGTGAGAACCGTTGCAAATATCGAACAAGTGATAATGAGTATCAGGAATATAGACAGCAAAGCCGTACCCAATATTTTGAGAACTCTGACAGCAGGATTAGTAGATCTTTTCTTTTTGCGTTTTTTCACTGCCGTGTTTTTTATTTCATCCATAAATTTAACCTTTCGTATCTTTATTTGAACTGATATTATTATACCACATACGAATCAAAAAGTTAAGTCTTTTCGGTAAATCTTTAGTTTTTACTAAGGATTTTAAGTATTATGACGATTTTTGTCAGTCCACAAACTGACAAATTGTCATATTATACAAAATAAAAAACGAGGGCGATTTCTCGCCCCCATGAATTTTATTGCTTATTCAGCGTCCTCAGCAGCCTCGTCGTCAGCAGGAAGCAAAGCTCTCATAGACAGGCTGATCCTCTTCTTGTCGAAATCGATCTCTGTGATCTGGCAGTCAACTACCTGACCTACAGAAAGGATATCTGCAACATTGTTTACTCTCTGGTTAGCAATCTGAGAGATGTGGATAAGACCGTCGATACCGTCAATGATCTGAGCGAAAGCACCAAAGCTTGTGATAGATACAACAGTAGCCTTAACTACCTGACCTACCTCATAGTTAGCCTTGAAGATCTCCCATGGGTTCTCAGATGCCTTCTTGTATGTGAGTGAAACTTTCTTAGTTTCGCTGTCTATATCCTTGATAGTAACTTTGATCTTGTCACCAACAGAAACAACATCTGATGGGTGCTTGATCCTGTTCCAAGAAAGATCCATTCTTCTGATAAGACCGTCAACTCCGCCGAGGTCTACAAATACGCCGTAATCTGTGATAGACTTAACTGTACCCTCTACCTCAGAACCGATCTGAGCTGTTTCAAAGAACTTAGCCTGAGCTGCTGCTCTTTCCTCTCTTGCAACTGCACGGATAGAACCAACTGCTCTCTGCTTAGCCTCGTTCACCTCAAGGATCTTGAAACTTACTGTCTGCTTGAGCAGATCGTTAAGGTCAAAATCTCTTCTTGGAGCTGCCTGTGATGCAGGTATGAATACCTTTACGCCGTTTGAAGAAACGAGCACGCCGCCCTTAACAACGTTTGTAACTGTACCTGTAAGAGTAGCATCAGCGTCCTTAGCCTCAACTATCTTCTGGAATCCGAGAACTGCGTCTACCTTCTTCTTAGAAAGTGTAACGATGCCTTCCTGATCGTTTGTCTTGAGAACGATAAGGTCGATCTTGTCGCCTACGCTTACGATATCCTCAGGTTTCTTTGTAGGGTCGTCAGAAAGCTCAGATGCAGGAATATAGCCTGTGTGCTTTGTTCCGATATCAACGGCAACTTCACCGTTATTGATATCGGTGACAACGCCCTCTACCTTCATTCCCGTATGTATTTTTTTCAGAGTCTTTTCCAGTTCCTCCTCAAAATTAAATTCTTCGTCAACATTGTTCAACATTTCACTCATGGTCTGTTGTACCTCCTTGATTATATAAGCCGGCGTCGATGCACCAGCAGAAATCCCGATAAATTTTGCACCTGATAAGTCAATATCACTTGCCTTCAGTCCTTCGGCGTCCTCCACAAGCCAGCATTTGCAATATTCATCACATATGGCTTTCAGCTTGTGAGTATTGGAGCTGTGCAGCCCTCCGACTATTATCATTATGTCGGCAGCCTTTGCAAGCTCCGCCGCCTCCTTCTGTCTTTCAGAAGTGGCACTGCATATGGTGTTATACACCACAGCCTCAGGCAGATACCTCTCAAAAAGCTCTTCGCACTTTCTCCACATATTCTTATTATACGTTGTCTGAGCCAGAATTGCAACCTTTTTTGACGAAAAATCCTTCTCTTTCACCAAATTTTCAAAATCGTCACATGAGCTGAACACATAACTCTCTCCGCTGCAATGACCTCTTATACCCATTACCTCAGGGTGCAACTCATCGCCTGCGATAAGAATAACGTATCCCTCGCCCGATTTTTCGGCTGCTATCTTGTGTATCCTCGCCACAAACGGACAGGTGGCGTCGATGACTTCTGCACCTACCTTTGCAAGCTTGTCATACACGTCCAGTCCAACGCCGTGGGATCTGATAACAACTGTCTGGTCTTTCGTGACCTTATCCACATCGGTAGAATACACTCCCTTAGCCTCAAGGTCAGAAACTACGTTTGGATTGTGAATGATTGGGCCTAACGTTACAACATTATTTCGGTTATCTAATTCATTATACACTATTTTTACGGCTCTGTCTACACCAAAACAGAAACCTGCGGTCTTTGCAATGCAAATTTTACAATTTGTTAACATTTAATGTACCAGCTCCGTGATATTTTTCATGATCTCATTCTTGATATTTTTCAAAGAATGAGGGTCGGTAGCGGTCACGCCTATCTCAGCAGGCACTATCGGCTTGCCGAATCTGACTACGACACGCTTTCTGAACTTTAGCTTGCCCTCAAAGTTTATGCCAACAGGAATGACAGGCACTTGTGCCACAGCTGCCACCAGTGCAACACCTGTTTTGCCCTTGCCGACCTTGCCGTCCTTAGAACGAGTGCCCTCAGGGAAGATAACAAGGTTTCTGCCCTTTTCAAGCTTTTCGATAGATGTATCTATGACCTGAGTGTCGCCATTTCCTCTTGTGACAGGGAAAGCACCGAACGCCTTTATAAGCAGGGTAAAGAACACATTCTGATGAAAAAGCTCTTCCTTAGCCATATAAGACAGCGGCACTCTTGTAGGCAGTGCGACAAAAACAGGGTCCTGATAACTTCTGTGATTTGATGCGAATATATTTCCGCCGTCCTTCGGGATATTCTCTGTGCCCTCAAAGGTGATATTGAAATACAAATGATAAAGCCCGATAACGATATATCTAAGCACTGTATACCAGAACATATGGAAATGACCGAGCCTGTGCTCTTTTTTCACAGGTCTGACAGGCATTATCTCCTTTGCCCTACGCTCTTTTTTTTTAGTCTTGTCTGTTATCACCTTGTAGATAGCCTCAACAGACTCTTCAAGCGTCAGCTCAGTAGAATCCACCTCAACGGCGTCCTCAGCCTTTTTGAGAGGAGCTATCTCTCTGTGAGTATCGTTATAGTCACGCTGGATTATATCCTGCAATACCTCGTCATATGTAGACTTGTCGCCTTTTTCCTGAAGTTCTTTGAAACGTCTTTCTGCTCTTGCCTCAGGAGCGGCTGTGAGGAATATCTTCACGTCAGCATTTGGCAATACCACCGTGCCGATATCTCTGCCGTCCATGATGATATTGTTCTCTTTAGCGATATTCTTCTGAAGTTCAAGCAAGAACTCTCTAACCTCAGGTATAGCAGACACCTTTGACGCACCCATTGATATCTCAGGCGTTCTTATCTTGTCTGAAACGTCCTCGTCATTGAGCATCACTCTCTGACCTGCCTCTGTATAGCAAAGCTTTATGGATATCTCACCAAGCAAAGGCTTTATCTGCTCAGGGTCAGAAAGGTCTGCACCCTTGCTTATAACATAGTAAGCTATAGAGCGGTACATCGCACCTGTGTCAACATATACATATTCAAGCTTTTTCGCTACCGCCTTTGCGATAGTGGACTTTCCTGCACCAGAAGGTCCGTCAAGAGCTACATTTATTCCCATATCAAAATCTCCTTATCCAATTTTATCCGCACAGCTATACGCCGTGGAAAACGCTATCTGCAAATTAAAGCCCCCCGTATAAGCGTCAACATCGAGCACCTCGCCGATAAAGTAAAGCCCTTTGCACAGCTTTGACTCCATTGACCGTGGGTCTATCTGTGAAACATCAACTCCTCCACGAGTGATTATAGCCTCCTCCACAGGACGCATACACTTCACCGTGAACGTAAGCTTTTTCACAGTTGTGACAAGTCTTTCACGTTCCTCACGGGTTATTTGATTGACCTTTTTCTCAGGGTCGATACCGCACCTTTTTATTATAAGGGGTATTATCTTTGAGGGCAGCAGTTTGCCCAGTGAGTTCTGAAAATCCCTGTTTGGAAAATCGCCGAAATCACGAAGTATCCTGCTGTCGAGCTGTTCATGGCTCAGTGCAGGTTTAAGGTCGATATCCATATAATACCGTGACTTGTTCATATCACCAAAGTGTGCCGATGCCGAAAGCACAAGCGGTCCGCTCAAACCAAAGTGTGTGAAAAGCATTTCTCCAAGCTCGTGGAAAAGCGGCTTTTCCTTATTCTCTTCACGGAGGGCCAGGGTACAGTTTCTAAGAGAAAGCCCCATTGCCGATGCACATTCCTCACGCTCATATGTGACCACAGGGCAAAGTGACGGCGTTATCGCCGTGACCTTATGTCCCACAGCCTTTGCCAGCCTGTAGCCGTCGCCTGTTGAGCCCGTTCGTGGATATGACTTTCCGCCAGTTGCCACTATGACGCTTTCACCGTAATAATCACCATGCTCGCACTTAAAGCCCTCTGCTCTGCCGTCTTTGACTATAAGCTCTTTCACTTCATCGTCGATAAACTGAACGCCGCAGTCCTCGCAGGCTTTCACAAGAGCCTTGACTATATCCTTTGCGTTGTCGCTCACAGGGAACACCCTGTTGCCACGCTCAGTTTTAAGCTCCACACCAAGGCACTCAAAAAAGCTCATAACGTCCTCAGGTGCAAATCTGCTCAGTGCAGAATACATGAACTTGCTGTTGCGTGGGATATTTTTCATAACAGTGTCAGCGGTGCAGTTGTTCGTGACGTTGCATCTGCCCTTGCCTGTTATCATAAGCTTTCTGCCCTGACAGCCGCTGTGCTCGATAACTGCCACGCTTTTTCCACGCCAGCCGAGCTGGACGGCACAGAACATTCCTGCCGCTCCTGCACCTGCTATAACTGCGTCAAATCTTCTCACTGTGTATCTTCCTCGCTTTTTGCGTAAACGTCATATTCGGCCCAGACCTTTTCAAGACGTTCAAAAGTCTGTGACACTCTGTCGATATTTCTTATTGATACCGCAACGATAAGAGCGTTTATAAGGCTCAGCGGTGCAACGAGGGAGTCAACGAACGATGCCATATCACTTCTCGCAAGGAGCAGGCTGTCGGCGTACTTTGCAATAGGCGACGCTTTCGAGTCTGTTATTGCGATAACGTTAGCACCGTTGCTCTTTGCATACTTCAAAGCCTTGACAGTCTGCTTTGAATATCTTGGGAAAGAAATGCCTATCATGGCGTCCTTTTCGTCTATCCTCATTATCTTTTCAAACAGTTCGGAAGTTGTGGTGCTCTGAACAAGCTTTACATGAGGGAAAATAAGTCCCAGATAATAAGCAAGAAATGACGCAATAGACGCTGCACTTCTTGTACCCATTATGTAAAGAGTATTGCAGGACACTATGGTATCCACTGCGTTGTCAAAGTCCTCTTTAGAGGTTTCCTCAAGAGTGCGTCTTATCTTCTCGATATCCAGATTGAGCACCTTTTCAAGCACGTTGTCGCTGCTCATAAGATCGGAAGTGACTTCTATTCTCTGAACTGTGGTGAGCTTATTTCTCATAAGCTCCTGCAAGCCTTTCTGCAAAGCAGGATAGCCGTCATAGCCAAGTTCCGAGGCAAATCTCACCACCGTTGACTCGCTGACTCCAACGGTCTTTCCCAGTTTCTGAGCTGTCATAAAAGCAGCCTTGTCATAATGGGAAAGAATATAATTTGCAATAAGCTTGTGACCTTTTGACAAACTTGACAGCTTTTCATTGATAAGCGTAAATAAATCTTTTTCCATTTCTATCTATACCTTTCAGCTTTCAGCATATTTTATGCCCACAGATCCTCCTGTAGGGCGAGTATTCTTTTTCTTCTTTCTTCCGTCTTGTCCTTATCGGCGGTATAAACGCCGTTTTTCAGAACAAGCACGTCTCCCTCATTGATATCCAAAGTTTTGTCAAGGGGTATATCCTTTTTATCTCCCTGCTCAGTTTCACACACGGCATAGCCGTTTTCTATCCTGTCAACGATAAAAAATTCTTCCATATCACTTTTCTCCCTTTTCGGTAGTCACGCTCAGCCCCTCGCCGTCTGAGCTGAAAACCACAGTGCCAACATCAGCTGTAACATACAAATACGAGGCATATTTTTTCAGCCTTGTGACCGTTTCTTCGTGAGGGTGACCATACTTATTGCCCTTGCCGCAGGATATGACCGCATATCTCGGCATGACCTTATTGAGAAAATCGACCCCTGATGAAGTAGAACTGCCGTGATGCCCAGCCTTGAGCACCTTTGCAGAAACGTCATAGTCCTGAGAAAGTATATCCGCCTCTTCAGTTGTTTCGCAGTCGCCTGTTATAAGAAAGCTGTTGTCGCCGTCAGTTATCTTCACAAGTGTAGAATAATCGTTGAGATTATCATAATCCTTTTTCGGCGTGAAAAGCTCCACCTTACAGCTGCCCAGCTCAAATTCCATAGGCTTTGCCTGAGTTATCTTCAAACCCTTTGCCTTTAAGCTTTTGAGCATTTTCTCATAAATGGCAGTTGTCGGCGTTTTATCCGCCTTGACCTTTGGCATTATGAACTTATCCACCTGAAACTCATCTATTATCTCGCTCATTTCGCCGATATGGTCGGCATGAGGGTGGGTGGCAATGAGATATTTTATCTTATTCACGCCCTGCTTTTCAAGATATTTTTCTATGTTGTTATCGTCGTCCTTATCGCCGCTGTCAATGAGCATAGCCTCGCCCTGTGATATCACAAGAGTGCTGTCCCCCTGACCAACGTCTATAAAGTGCACCTCTGTCTGAGCGTGCTCCGCAGGCTTGTCCTCAACGCCTGCTTTTATTAACAGACTGTCAAAAGAAACTATCCCCGTCAGGTCAAGGACTGCAAAAAGCAGCACTATAAATCCTATTATCAGCGTGACCGCTTTTTTCATGGGTGCAGCCGAATAATTTTTCTTCACTGACCTGCCAGCCATGTTTTTCCTTTCCGACTGAGTTATCTTCTTGCCTGCATCTCAGCCCATTCTTCTTTGGTAATATTTATCTTTCTGGCCTTTGAACCGTCCTGCGGCCCGATTATGCCCATTTCCTCTATCTCGTCCATTATACGGGCAGCCCTTGGAAAACCAAGTTTCAGCTTTCTCTGCAAGAACGCAGTAGATGCGTTGTTTGTCTGCACGATTATGGATATTGCCTGATTAACGAGGTCGTCATCAGGATTAACAGAAACGTTATCCCCTCCTGAAGAGCCGCTCTCCTTAGGTTGCGGAGTATTCTCCTCCACCTCTGCAATGACCTCTTCGCTGTATTCAGCGGTATGCTCATTTTTCAGGAAGTTTACGACTTCTCTTATCTCAGCCGTGGCAGCATAGCCGCTCTGCATTCTTATAGGTTTTTTAACGCCCACAGGCTTGTAAAGCAGGTCGCCGTTGCCAAGAAGTTTTTCAGCACCGCTCTCATCAAGTATAACTCGTGAGTCAACGTTGCTGGACACGCTAAGGGATACTCTTGACGGGATATTTGACTTGATAAGTCCCGTGAGCACGTCCGCTCTAGGAGATTGCGTTGCGATTATCATGTGTATTCCTGCTGCACGGGCAAGCTGTGCAAGCCTGAGGACAGAATCCTCTACCTCGCTCCTTGCAGCCATCATAAGGTCTGCAAACTCGTCAACCACAATAACTATCTGCGGCAGAAGGTCTATCTTTGCACGGACTTCGTCCTGCTCCTCCACAGGCTTGCTGCGTTCTTCAAGGACCATATCGTTGAATTCCTGCAAATTCTTGACGTTGTTTGCCTCGAACATAAGATAACGCTTGTTCATCTCATTTACAGCCCAGCCAAGTGCACCGGCCGCCTTCAAAGGCTCAGTGACAACAGGTATGAGCAGATGAGGTATCTTATTATATATCGGGAACTCGACCTTTTTAGGGTCGATAAGTATAAGCTTTACTTCGTCAGGGGACGCATGGTAAAGTATAGAAAGTATGATAGAGTTGGTAAAAACAGATTTACCTGAACCGGTAGTACCGGCAACGAGCATATGCGGCATTTTTGCGATATCTCCGATAATGATATTTCCCTCGATATCCTTGCCCACCGCAAAGGTAAGCTTGCCCTTTGCTTTTCTGTACTCATCGCTGTCGATAAGCTCACGAAGAGAAACTGTATCTCTGTGATCGTTAGGCACTTCTATTCCTATGCAGGCTTTGCCCGGAACAGGTGCCTCGATACGAACGCTCATTGCCGCAAGGTTAAGTGCGATATCATCTGACAGACCAGTTATCTTAGACACTCTCACGCCTGCCGCAGGCTGCAGCTCATATCTAGTAACAGACGGACCTCTGTGTATGCCCACTATCCTTGTTTTAGCACCATAGGTCTCAAGTGTTTCCACGAGCTTTGCCGACTTCTCCTGTATCTCCTGCTGAACGATGTCAGCAGCAACAGGATTTTTCGCATATTTGAGAATATCCACAGGAGGATAAACATACGCCGATATCTTGTTATCCTTTTCAAAGAACGTTGTCTGACCGTTCTTCTCAACATTCACTACAGACGGCTTAACAGGCTCGCCCTTTGACTTTTCGCTGCCTCTGCTGTCGCCGATAGCATTTTCTATTATCTTTTTAAGCTCTTCATTATCAGTAGTCTTTGCTGTTTTCTCAAGCTTTTCATGCGTTATCACAGGTGCTTTGACAGGGTGAACAGGCATATCTATCTTTGAGGCGTCCACCTTATCCGCAGCCTCTTCCTCATCAGCCACAGGCACAAAAGCCTCTGCCGCAGTGTCAGGGTCATCATCAGGATAGAACTTTGCAATATCCACTCTGCCGTTACGCTTAGGTTCTTTCTTCTCTCTTGGAGGTTTCGGAGGCTGAGCCGCACGCTCGATACGCTCCTCGTTCACCGCCTCATAACTCTTCACAAAAGGCTTTGACACCGCTTTGAGCAGCTGCGGCAGCGTCACATTAGTGAGCAGCATTATGAAAGTGAACGCCACGAGCACGATTACTATTCCCGCACCCACTCTCTTGAAAAGTGCCAGCAAAGGCCAACCCAGCAATGCACTTGCAAGTCCTCCGCCACGGAGGTTCTTTCCGTCATTGAAAAGCCCCACCAGTTTGAGCCACAATGAACTTCCGTCCACAGAACCCACTTGTATTATCTGAGCCATTCCGCTTATGAGCAGCATGAGCACGCTGCCCTCAACGACCTTTGCAATGACCTTGTTATGGGTCACATCTGAGGCTATCATAAGTGCAACATAGATTATCATAGGTGCGAACAGAAAGACCGTCACTCCGAAAAGTCCCCTGTTCAGCTCATGCAGCCATTTCCACAAGCCGTCGCCCTCAACGAATGTGATGAGCAGCTCCAGTATGCCAAAAAAGAAAAGTATGTAAGACCAAAAGCGTCTGTTTTCCCTTTCTCTAACCGCCGTCATGGAGTTTGACTGTGCAGGCTTGCTCTGAGGCTTTGTATTTTTTTTTGCAGCTGGTGCAGGCTTTTGTGCAGGTTTTTTCTTCGCTGCAGTCTGCTTGTTGGCAGGCTTTGAGCCTTTCTTTTGAGCTGCCATTTATTTTACCATTCCTTTCGGTATTTATCTTATTTAAGCAAATAAAGGCAAAACATAATTGCCTTTATAACCCACAAAAAAGCCTGAAAACAGAATTTCAAGCTTTTTCACAGAAACTGTATTATCTTATGTCATTACTTTGCAAACGAGATAGGGTGACCCATGCACATCTCGATAAACGAGATAACAAGTACTATCACGCCGAGCACAAGGGTATAATAAGCGAACACCTTGAACTTATCCGTTTTCACGAGCCAGCTTACAAGCTTTATCGCACAAAGACCAACAAAGGCTGCCACAACGAATCCCACTGCACAGCTTGCCCAATCTATATCCGCATGGGTTGAAACTGCGTTCTTGACTTCAAGCAGGCAGCTCATAAGTATAACAGGTATGCCCAGTATGAAAGAATACTTCACAGATGTTTCTCTGGTCAAGCCTGAGAAAAGTCCTGCTGAGATAGTCGAGCCCGACCTTGAAACGCCCGGCAGAAGTGCGACTCCCTGAAAAAGTCCGACTGTTATTGCGTCCTTTGCAGTGATGTTCGCAGGGGTCTTTTTGCCCTTTGTGCAGCGGTCTGACATGAACAGTATCGCTGAGGTATAGAGAAAGCAAAGTCCCTCGGCGAATATGCTCGAATCCTCTGCGATGCCCTCAAACCAGCCCTTAAATGGCAAGAACGGTACAAGGCAAAAGCAGGACAGTATTATCATTACTATCATTCGTCTTTCAGGGTTCATGTTTTTAAGGGTGAACTTGCCTGAGAAGATATCCTTTATCATGACCCCAAGCTCTTTTATCATAGCCCATATGGTCTTTCTGAAAGCCACGAACACTGCCACCAGTGTGCCAAGGTGAAGTATCGCTGAGAAAAACAGTGCTCCGTCACCGCTGTTGCCTGTGAAGTGCTGATAAAGGGAAAGGTGTCCCGAACTGGACACAGGAAGAAATTCCGTCAAACCTTGTATTATAGCCTGAAAAATCGCATTGATGATACCCATTGCTGTCCTCCAAAATTCTGCTGTATTTGTCAGAGATAAAAGCCGTCACGGCTGAGATAATGTGCAGGGTCTGTGTCCGCCACGATGTCCTCGCCGTCACTTTCTTCTCCGATATCTATGTCAGTCCTGAACACGTCATAAAGGTCAACTATCGTCTGAAACATTTTCAGCTTTCTCCTTTTCAGAACTGTTTTCTATCATATCATAAAGGCACTCTATCGCCTCGGAAAGCCCTCCGAGCCTGTCGATAAGCCCCTCTTTTACCGCCTGCTCTCCGTCGATAACAGAACCAACGTCCATTACAAGCTCTCCCGTTGCCATCATAAGCTCACGGAAACGCTCAGGCTTTATGGCTGAATTATCGCACACAAAGCGTACTATCCTTTCCTGCATCTTATCGAAATAGGAAAGCGTTTGCGGCACGCCAAGCACAAGACCGTTCATTCTCACAGGGTGAATAGTCATTGTGGCACTGGGCACGATAAAAGACTTTTTCGCACACACCGCCAGCGGCACGCCAATAGAATGACCACCGCCCACCACCATTGACACAGTAGGCGTTTTCATGCTTGCGATAAGCTCCGCAATAGCAAGTCCAGCCTCCACATCACCGCCAACAGTGTTAAGGATTATCACAAGCCCTTCGATACTGCGGTCCTGTTCTATCGCCACAAGTGCGGGTATGATGTGTTCATACTTGGTAGTCTTGTTCTGTGCAGGCAAAATGTAATGCCCCTCCACCTGACCGATAATGTTCAGGCAGTGTATAACGTGCTTTGCGTCAGACATGGTAACAGAACCCATTTCCTTTATCTGTTTCATATCCTCCGCAAGCTTTTCACTTTGTATGTTCTCTTCCTGTTCACACACAGCCGCTACCTCCTGTTTTCATCTTCGACTTTCGTCATAACAGAAGTATTTGCATTGTGCAGTGAAATTATGCAGGAAAACCGCCACACATTTAATATGATATCACAAATCATACCTAATGTCAACAACTTAGAGGGTTCAAAAAAAACGATTTTGCAGGAATTTTACGGTATCCTGCAAATTGTTTATAAAAAATTTAACTTTGCTTTTGATACTCCTGAGAGAGCACCTGCTCAGACCAAAGTATAAGGTCTGCGAAATCCTCTTTGTCAAGATAGGAGAAATACTTGTTCACCTGCTGACTGTCGTCTGTCGGCTGAGTTTCAGTCAGGCAGTAGCCGTCTGAGGAAATGGTTATATCGGTCTGTGCGTCCTCTTTAAGTCCGAACGTTATCTGAATAAAATCAAGCCCCGGATCTTTTGACGGTGCAGTGCGGTATGATGAATAGCCGAAACTGTCTGTCATTTTCTGAAGTTCCAAATAATCATCATTGTTTATTATGTAGCACTCACCGTAAACTCCGTCGACTTTTATTTTCACCAGAGCGTATGCACCTTCATAAATGGTATAGTTGTAAAAATCATCAAAGCAGGCATAATACACTGCTGAGTTCCTTTCCAGCACATAATAGCCCTTATAAGCCTTTGATGTGGCGATATCAGCCATTGAAACTTCTTCAATGCTGTTCCACTTGTCATTGCCCATAGCGTCAGCGACTGTCGAGCCGTCCGGCAGGAAAAGCTGCTCATAATAGTTGCCTTCCTCATCAGCGTCTGTTGTAAAATCAACGAGCTTGTCTGATGAGAACTTTTCGTGCTCTGTCTTTTCGATCTTGCTGTCGTCAGAATAGGAATAATACTGCATAGGAGCATTTCTTTCCTTATCATAAGAAAGCTGCAAAAGACCTTTTGTCACCACCGTTATCTCAGTGTATTCGTCAGCGTCTACAAGCACCTCGCCGTTTTTATCGAGCAGACCAACGAACTTTCCTGAACGGAAGGTATAAAACATATCCGCCAGCTGTTGTTCACAAGTGTAGTCATCAAACGGCTGTTCTTCCACCTTTTTTGTATACTGTGCAGGGTCAAAACTTTGATAGAGCGGCACGGACAGTTCGTCAAGGGATTTTACCTTTCCTAAAAATTCAGGAAATTCATATTTTGACACCTTTGTATTGTTCGGTGCAGCATTGCTGCTGTTTTTTATCTGCGATACCGCAGAGGACTGTGTGCTCTCTTTATCTTTTTCACAGCCAAACAAGGAAAATGCCAGCACCACAGCCAGTGCGGCTGCTGCACATTGTTTTCTTTTTCTCATCATTATCCCCCTCGAATTTTGTTTTGTTATCTCACGGCATAAGCCGTCTACACTATATTATAATACACAAAAACGACTTTTGCAAGCTTTTTATTCTTTAACATAGCAGTATGGTAACACGTTAAATGTTATAAAAGTGTTAAATGTTTAAAAGTGTCTTTACAGAGTGAATGTTTTGTGTTATAATATCCTAGTGGCAGTGTTGCTTTTGGCAAGATCCTGCCGCTAATTTTGCTATTTTATGGCAAGGAGGATAAAATCAAATGGTTAGAGCGATTGTCGGTGCAAACTGGGGCGACGAAGGTAAGGGTAAGCTTACCGATATGTTGGCTGAGAAATCTGATATAGTAGTAAGATTTCAGGGCGGAGCTAACGCAGGTCATACTATTGTAAATCACTACGGAAAGTTCGCTTTGCACACTTTGCCTTCCGGCGTTTTCTACGATCACACAACAAACATTATCGGCAACGGCGTTGCACTTAATATCCCGGTATTCTTCAACGAACTCAAAAAGGTAACATCTGAGGGCGTTCCAATGCCTAAGATACTTATTTCTGACAGAGCACAGATGGTAATGCCATATCACGTTCTGTTTGACCAGTACGAAGAGGAAAGACTTGGAAAGGCAAGCTTTGGCTCAACAAAGTCAGGAATCGCACCTTTCTATTCCGATAAATATGCAAAGATAGGTTTTCAGGTACAGGAGCTGTTTGACGAAGAGGCTCTCAAGGTAAAGATAAAGAGAGTTCTTGAAACAAAGAACATTCTTCTTGAACATCTCTATCACAAGCCTCCTATGGACGCTGACGAGCTTTTCAATACTCTTATGGAATATAAGGAAATGGTAGCACCATACGTTTGCGACGTATCTGCATTCCTTTGGAACGCTATCAAAGAAGGCAAGAACGTTCTTCTCGAGGGTCAGCTTGGTTCACTGAAAGACCCTGACCACGGTATCTACCCAATGGTAACTTCATCATCTACACTGGCAGCTTATGGTGCTATCGGTGCAGGCATACCTCCTTATGAGATAAAGACTATCGTAACTGTTGTTAAGGCTTATTCTTCCGCAGTTGGTGCAGGTGCATTCGTTTCTGAGATATTCGGCGACGAGGCTGACGAGCTGAGAAGGAGAGGCGGCGACGGCGGAGAGTTCGGTGCAACAACAGGCAGACCAAGAAGAATGGGTTGGTTCGACTGCGTTGCAACTAAGTACGGCTGCCGTATCCAGGGCACAACAGATGTTGCTTTCACAGTAGTTGATGTTCTGGGCTATCTTGACAAGATACCTGTATGCGTAGGCTATGAAATAGACGGCGAGGTAACAACAGACTTCCCTACAACAAGAAAGCTCGAAAAGGCAAAGCCTGTTATCGAAGTTCTCGACGGCTGGAAGTCAGATATCAGGGGAATCAAGAAGTATGAAGATCTCCCTGAGAACTGCAAGAAGTACATCGACTTTGTTGAAAAGCACATCGGTTTCCCTATCACAATGGTTTCAAACGGACCAAAGAGAGAGGATATCATCTACAGAGAAAGCCCTCTTGCAAAGTAATTTCAGAATTTAAGATATCACAAAAGGCTGCGGCAAAAAGTCGCAGCCTTTTTTCTATATTTTTGCCTTGTTAAGGAGATAGAGGATATCTTTCGGTGAATAGACTTCTATTGCACCGTCACGGAGCAGCGAGCACTGCCCTGCATATTTTTCGCTGAAAATATCATGAGGCGGAATAACGAAAACGTCCTTGTTCTGTGAAAGAGCGTGACCAACCGTGTTCAGCGTGCCGCTGCGTATGCCTGCCTCTATTACCAGTACCCCTTGCGAAAGTGCCGAAACGATGCGGTTTCTTATGCGGAAGTTCTCCGGTGCCGGTCTTGCCTGCGGGAAAAATTCAGACACCGCAACGCCGTGTGTGGCTATCTCACGCTTGAAACCTGACCTGCCACGGGGATAGTCATATTCCAGTCCGCAGCCCATGACAGCCACCGTGCTGCCGCCTGCACGCATTGCACTGCGATGTGCGGCAGTGTCGATACCCATAGCAAAGCCGCTTATGATATTGACCCCACGCTCTGCAAGCCAGCCTGTGAACTCCTCCGCCACGCCAATAGAATAATCGCTTGGTTCTCTCGTTCCAATAACAGCGACGCTCTTTTCAAGGCTCAGGCAGCTCACATCACCACAGCAGAAAAGCACCGCAGGCGGACAGTCTATCCTCCTCAGCCGCTCAGGATACAGCGGGTCGTCAGGGGTAAGGATATAAATGCCCTTTTTCTCGCAATATTCCGCCACCTGCTTTGCCTGAAAGAACGTACAGCAAGCTATCTTTTCCGCCTCATGCTGGGTGACATATCCACAGCGGAGGGACAACAGGTCATCACACATTTCTTCAAGGCTGTCATAATAAGACATAACGTCCCACAAACGCTTGTCCGCAGGTCCAAACGCCACATCTAGCCACAGCCACAACAGCTTTCTGTCTGTATTTTCGATCATTTTAACAGCTCCCCTCGTCGGCAGATTTCTTTTAATCTTATTGTATCATATTTTATTGTTAAAAACAACAAAATTTTATAGCATTTTGGTTAAATCAAACGATTTCGGTTGAAATGGGCGAGACCATATGTTATAATGGATATTGAAAATTTGAACTTGAAAGGAATGCTGCTTAATGATAAACAAGCTTGACCTCAGCGGAGAGTGGCAGCTGTGTCTTGACAAGGATTGTAAGGGTACTGACCTTGTTTTCAACGACACCATAAACCTCCCGAACACCACTTCCAACGCTAAAAAGGGCGAGTATAACGAAGAGAGAGAAACAGGCTTTCTTACAGACTCATACAAATTTGAAGGCTTTGCATGGTTCAGAAAAAACGTTGACTTCTCTTCTCTTGAATGCGAAAATCTTAAACTCTATCTTGAAAGAACAAGAATAACTGAACTTTATATAGACGGCAAAAAAATAGGCAGACAAGAGAGCCTTTGCACCCCTCACATCTATGACCTGACTGGGTATATCGGCACAGGCGTGCATGAGGTGACTATCTGCGTTTCAAATGTTGGCTACAAGACCAAGGGCGGACATCTGACTTCCCCGGACACTCAGACCAACTGGAACGGTATCACAGGCAGGATAGAGCTTATTGGCTACAAGAATGCACACGCCGAAAATGCTATGCTTTGGTGCGATATCCACAGCAAGACCGTCAGGGTCACGGCTGACATAACAGGTGGAAAAGGCGGCAAAGCTGTCATAAGTGCAGAAAGTTTCAACAGCGAAAAAAGCCACACTCCTGTGGTGCAGAGCTTTGAATACAAAGACGGCAGACTTGACGCTGTATACAAAATGGGTGACGATTGCCTGCTTTGGAGCGAGCACGAGCCTAACCTCTACAAGCTGAAAATAGATATCGACGGCGACGTGAGCGAGCATATCATCGGTATGCGTGAGTTCAGGACTGAGGGCGGAAAATTCACCATAAACGGCGAAAAAACTTTCCTCAGAGGAAAGCATGACGGCATGATATTCCCTAAGACCGCATTTGCTCCTACCGACCTTGACGAGTGGCTGAGAGTAATGAAGATATCAAAGTCCTACGGCATGAACCACTATCGTTATCACACTTGCTGCCCGCCTGAGGCTGCTTTTATCGCTGCGGATATGCTTGGAATCTATATGGAACCGCAGCTGCCCTTCTGGGGAACTATCACAGAAGAGGGCGAAGAGAACCACAACCAAGAGGAACAGGATTTCCTTGTTGAAGAGGGTTTCAATATGCTGAGATACTTCGGCAACCACCCTTCTTACTGCATGATGTCAATGGGAAATGAGCTTTGGGGCTCAAAGAAGATACTCAACGATATCATAGGCGGTTATAAGAAGTTTGACAGCAGACATCTTTATACGCAGGGCTCAAACAATTTCCAGTGGTTTCCTAATGTTATTGAGAACGACGACTTCTTTGTTGGCGTAAGACTTGCGAACGACAGGCTCATAAGAGGTTCATACGCAATGTGTGACGCTCCTCTCGGTCATATTCAGACTGATAAGCCTGCGGCAAATCATGATTATGACAGCATTATAAGACCGCAAAAACAGGCAAGCTCCACAGAAGTTTCTGAGGACGGCACTGTTCAGATACAGTACGGCACGACCATGAAAACAGTCAAAGCAAGTGAAGCTGACGCTGACTTTATCCCTGAAGTGCCTATCGTTACACACGAGATAGGTCAGTATGAAACCTATCCGAACTTCAAGGAGATAGAAAAATACACAGGATCTCTTAAAGCGAGAAACTTTGAGATATTCAGAGAAAGGCTTGAGAAAAAGGGTCTTTTGCCGCTGGCTGAGGATTATTTCAAATGCTCAGGAAAGCTTGCTGTACAGTGCTATAAAGAAGAAATGGAGGCTGTTTTCCGTTCAAGACTGCTGGGCGGTTTCCAGATACTCGATATTCAGGATTTCAGCGGTCAGGGCACTGCACTTGTGGGCGTGCTTGACGCATTCATGGACAGCAAGGGACTTATCACCGACAGCGAATGGAGAGAGTTCTGCAATGACGCTGTTGTAATGGCACGCTTTGACAGCTACGTTTTCGAGGCAGGCAGCAGCTTTAAGGTCCACGCAGAGCTTTGCAATTACAGACCTGAGCTTAAAGGCGGCAAACTTATCTGCACCCTCGCTCTTGAAAGCGGCGAAGTAATCGGCAAGGTGGAAAAAGATTTTGTATCAGAGGGCAATTACACCGACATTTGCGACACCGAGTTCACTTTCCCACAAGTCGAAAAGAACACAAAGGCTGTGCTTTCACTTGAGATAGAGGGCACTGACATTCACAATCATTATGACCTTTGGGTGATACCTACCGTTGAAAAGACCGACATAAGCGGTGCGTATATTTTCGACGAGGTGAACGATGAGGCTGAGAGCCTGTTGAAACAGGGCAAGACCGTGCTTATCCTCCCTGACCTTTCAAAGCTTGAAAACTCCATCGAAGGATTCTATTGTCAGGACTTCTGGTGCTATCATATGTTCTGCATCATTTCACAGATGATGAAAAAGCCTGACCCTGTGGGCACAATGGGACTTCTTATCGACACCGACCACCCTGCACTTGCAGGCTTTGCAGGTGAGAGATACTCCACGCCGCAGTGGTGGGAGATCGTTCAGAACTCACGCTCTGTTATCCTTGACGACTTTGAGGGCGAGAAAAACGTTATCGTGAGAACTATCGACAACTTCGACCGCAACCATGACCTTTCACTTCTCTATGAATATGAAAAGTACGGCGGCAAGGTGGTAGTATGCTCCTGCGACTTTGAAAAGCTTTCCCACTCCCCTGAGGGACGTGCGTTCATAAAGTCTGTTATCGACTATGTGAGAAACTGATATAACGCTTTTTGTCGGGCTGTGCCGATTTACGGTGCAGCCCGATTTTTGTTTGTGCTAGTTGCATAAAACGTCCGCCGAACATTTGTCTGTTGTAACAAAAGTACCGACACTGCGGTTGCATATGGTTCACTTATCAGCGAAAATGTGTTATAATTTAGATGTATGTTATACAGGAAGGTGATGTAAAATGCCAAAAGTAAAACGATATAAATACAAAAATATTGCAGCGGCTCTTGCCATACTGCTTTTGCTTATCCTTGCCATATCTACATCTTGCAGCTCAAAGACTGACAGCAAAAAGAAAACTGCTGACAGCTCGTCAAGCTCCTCTGCAGTCACATCTGACAGCAGCAGTAAAAAGCCTGTGAAAAAGCTTACAGGCAACTATATGTATGTTACAAAAACAAACAAGACTGACGTTTCAAACGGCGACCTTGTTCTTGTGAACGGCGACCACAAGTTCTCAGGAACTGTGGACAACACCGACACGGTATATTCATACCTCTTTGACGGCAACGGCAGTCAGATAATGTCCACAAGCAGCACTGAGCTGACAGCCAAGGCTGAAACATTTAAGGCATTCAACAAAATGGGCTGCGACTTTTACGGTGCAAAGCGTCTTTCAACTCTTATGATAAACACAGCTATGCCTGCGGACGATGATGAAGACAGTTCATCAGCTTGCTATGAGCATGACACCGGTCTTGCTTTCGACCTGCATCTTTATGACGCAAACACAGGCTCTTATCCTGAGTTCACAGGAGAGGGCGACTACAGCTGGATATCCGAGAACTGCTGGAAATACGGTCTTGTTCTCAGATACCCTGAGGATAAAGCTGACGTAACAGGCGTTAGCCCTATGGCTTATCATTTCAGATATGTGGGAATACCTCACGCTGAGATAATGACAGCGAACAAACTTTGCCTTGAAGAATACATAGACTTTGTCAAGGATTATACATTTGAAAAGCCGCTTACATTCACGGCTTTTGACGACACTGAGTATTCAGTTTACTACGTTGCCGCCGACAAGGGCAGCACGACAAACGTGCCTGTTCCACTTGATAACAGCAACAACGAACGCCCGAACACCATTTCAGGCAACAACGTTGACGGTTATATCGTCTGCGTAAACATGACAGATAATGCAGCACCTGCTGACTCTTCTTCACAAACTGACGAGCAGGCAGCTACAGAATAAATTTCCGGAGGAAAGAAAATGCTTAAAGAAACAGTAGAAATAAAAGTAGATTATGAAAAGGCTGGCGTTTCGGGCGAGGGCTGTGCTCCTGTGCTTGACTGCTATTACAACACGCTCACAGAAGAGATAGGCAGAAAAAGACACAAGGCTGTTATCATCTGCCCTGGCGGAGGATATGACTGGTGCTCTGAGCGTGAGGCTGAGCCGATAGCTTTCAGATTTCTCGGTGCAGGCATATGCTCATTCGTGCTGAGATATTCATGCTATAAAAAGAAATTCCCTACAGACGTTTTGGAATGTGCAGCAGCTGTAAAGTATGTAAGAGATAACGCAGAAAAATTTGACATTGACCCTGACAAGATAATCGTGTGCGGCTTTTCAGCAGGCGGACACCTTGCGGCAACAATGGCAAACTTCTGGAACAGCGAACTGCTTACAAAGCCTCTTGGCTGCAAGCCTGAGGACATCAAGGTAAACGGCTCGATACTTGGCTATCCTGTTATCACTTCCGACCCTGAATACACTCACGAAGGCTCAATACTCAACCTTATCGGCGAAGAAAAGTCACCTGAGCTGAGAGAGCTTGTTTCAATGGAAAAGAGAGTGTCTGAGAACACGCCGCCTACATTTATTTGGCACTGTGCAGACGACGGCTGTGTAAGAGTTGAGAACTCGCTTTGGTATATGTGCAGTCTTTCAAAATATCACATTCCTTTTGAAAGCCACATTTACGAATACGGCGGACACGGACTTGCATTGTGCGACGAAACCACCGCCACATGGGAAGGTCACTATCAGCCGGTGGCGGCTCATTGGGCAGAGGCTGCTATTGATTGGGTACATAGGCTTTGATATAACAAAACAAAAGCTCCGTTTTGTGCGGAGCTTTTTTATTTTGCCTGAGCGGATAACCCCTGAGATTTTTTTTGAACAATCATGCTTTTTCTGACATATTATAAAATTGAAAACGCAAAACCAATAACCTGCGTTTCAGATATGGAGGGTATTTTATGTCAGAAAAATATTTTTTAGGTGCAATGACGCAGAACGGATTTTCCACTGAATTTGGCAAGATAATGGCTGATAAGGACTATTTCACATTCATACTTAAAGGCGGTGCGGGAACGGGAAAATCCTCGCTGATGAAAAAGATAGCCGCTGAGTTCGAGCCTACCGAAGAGGTCACAAGGTTCTACTGCTCATCAGACCCTGCCTCACTGGATGCCATAGTTCTTCACACATCAAAAGCTATCATCTGCGACGGCACCGCACCACACGTTATGGAATGTTCCTATCCTGGAGTTTGTCAGAAGATAATCAACCTCGGCGAGTTCTGGGACGAGAAAAAGCTGAAGGCTTTCAAATCTGAGATAATCGAGGTCACAGACAAAAACAAGTCACTGCTTGCAAGGAGCAAAAGGTTCACCACTGCACTTTCAAATGTCTGCTTTGACACATTCAACTGCGGCGAAAGCTGCCTGCTTGAAGATAAGATGAAAGGGTTCGCAGAGCGTTTTGCCAAAAGGCTGCTCAGCAAAAAAGGCTCAGGCAGCGGCAAGACCGACCTCAGACAGCTTACAGCCCTTACAGAATACGGCTGCATGACACAGCTTTCAACTCTCGACAGCTACCTTGACGTGTTCGCAATGAATGACGATTATTACGCAGCCTCCCACAGATTCGTGACCCTGATGTCACAGCAAGCTGTAAAACGCAGCTATGACGTTATCCTCTGCCCTGCTATCCTATTTGGCAACACCCTGTATGAGCATCTTCTCATACCTGAGGCAGGCATTGCATTTGTGATAAACTCGCCGATAAGCAAGCTTGACAGCTTTGAAAAAGCTATCAACATGGGCAGATTTTATGACAAGAAAAAGATCTCAGCCCTGAAAACAAGACTGAGATTAGATAAAGTCACTGCCACCGACCTTGCAGAAGAGGTTTATTCAGGCATAAAGAAAGCAAAACAGGTCCATGACGAGATAGAAAAATATTATATCGCCGCAATGGATCACGCCGCCCTTGACAAGGTATGCGACAGCATTTCAAGGGAGATTCACGAAAGAACTATAAAATAGTTTTCCACATTCCGTCATAGGGTGCCGGGTCAAAGCCCATTTTCTTATAAAGCGAGATAGCTCTGCCATTTTCCTGCTCAACTTCAAGGCGGATACGGCGGAGCTTTTTGTCGCCATGTTCTTCGATATACTTAAAAAGCTCTCTGCCAAGACCTTTTGAGCGGTATTCCTCCAGCACGAAAAGCTCGTCTATCCATATCGTTATGCCGCCTGCCTCAACGGAATAGGTTTTCATTGTAACGCAATAGCCAACGTTTTTCCCGTCGCAGACAAGCATATAGCCCTGAACATACACATCTGATCTCATCATTTCATCAAAGCCGTTTTCAAAATGCTCTCTTGGGATAGGCTTATCCACGGCGGAGGAATTGTAAAACTCCGTGGAAAATCTTATGTAATCTTCCCTATCCTCAGGCACGAATTTTCTTATCATTTTATCTCTCCATTCATTGAATTATAATTTGATTATAACATTAAAACAAAAATAAGTCAAATAAAGAACGAACCGCAGATCTCTCCACAGCCCGTTCTTTGGGGATTTATTTACTTCATCAACTGGAACCCGTTTAGACCGAGGATAGTTTTCTGTACCCTCTGGAAATCACGGTCAGTGCATGACACTATGATATAACATTGATTTTTCTCGTCCGTTTTGTAATCTACTACTTCTACGTTGTTGTTGCCAAGAGTCTTTACCAGCCGTCCTATTTCTATGCTGCGAAGATCGTTAGTACAATTAAATCTGAAAATATGAGTAGATCTAGTTTGCAAGCTTACACCTCGTTTTTAAAATGTGATTTTTCAGCAGCCCTAAAATCAGCATCACGGACAGAACAGCCACTGCCAGCAGCACACAAAACGCAGCAGTTTTGTGTCCCAGCAGATACAAGACCCAAAGCACTACAGTTTGTGCTGTCAAAACTATGAACGTTCTTTTCTTATAGACCCTGTGTTCAACTTCGTCCAGCGGCTTGTTAGGGTCTTCCACAGGCGACAAAACAGCTATCAGCACAGCCGAAAGGATATAAGCCGTGAGAAAAACTGCAAAAGTCGGTGCATAATACTTTATAACAAGCTCCGCCCCTATGAGCAGCAGCACGGAAAATACATAACACCTCTGTGGCGTTTTTGCATGAACGCCGCCGCAATAGCTCCTGAGCGGTATATACGCCGCCATGAACAGAACTATCTGCCAAACCATACCAAAAAGCAGACCGATCACGAGAGTGGTCACTATGTTAAGAGCCATTGTTAACCCCTGCTCTATGCCATATAAATACAGCTCCCGTGATCCAGCGTCCGCATTTTGCGATTCTGCCAGAACATCAGCAATCCGTCTAGAAATCTTTGAAAACATCAGAACTTGCGAAGTTTTTTCGCAGTTTCAGGCATTTTCGGCTGGTGAATGCAGAAACAACAAGCTGAATTTGCAACCATTGTAGTAAGGCCAAGAGCCAAAGCTGCTATCGTTGCACTATATCTTTTTACCAAGCTTGTCATGGCTTTCCCCTCCTTTTTTCATTTTCTGATTCTATTATATCACAAAAAAATCGTTTGTGAAGAGTTATGTAATAATTAACCGATTTCATGTAACAACTTGCACGTCAGTCTGTCGAAAAGTGCATTTTTCGCATATTTTCTACACTTTTTTCGCCCATTTTCGACTGGAGCACTATACATGAAAAGTGAGAGTTTTTTGTTGCAATGTATCGGTTTTTGTGATATAATTATTTTGGGATGATTTTTATTGAACTAGCGAACGAGGAAACATCATGAAATATATTTTTGACTGCGACCGCTGGGGCAGCAGCTTTTGCGTGCCGTCTAAAGTGGTTGAAAATTACATAAAATTAAGCGACGGGGATTTTGTGAAAGTCCTGCTTTGCATACTCTGCTCACCTGAGCGTGAATGTGATACAGCAAAGCTTGCGGAAAAGTCGGGACTTTCTGAAAACACCGTTATCGACGCCATTACTCACTGGGTGTCCCTTGGCGTTATCACCGCAAAGCGTGGCGACGGAAAACAGCCTGTTAAGGCACAAAAAGTTTCCGCACCTGCGGCAGTGGCTGAACCTGTTTCAAAGGTCGAGGCTGTGGCTGCAAAACGTCAGAGCGTGTCAAACAAGCTGCACATAAGCTACAAGAACTCTGAGATACTGGAGAAACAGCAGAAAGACCCTAACCTTGCACACCTTTTTGACGGGATACAAACTGTTTTGCAGCGTACTATCAACGGCACTGAGCAAGGCGAACTTCTTGCACTTTATGAGTATTACCGCTTTGACGCTGCGTCTATACTCCTTGCGGCGGAATACTGCGTATCACTGGACAAACGCAGTGTGGCTTACCTTGTGACAGTAATGCGGAGTTGGTATGAGCAGGATATCTGCACCTATCCACAGATAGAGCAGGAGATAATAAGGCTGTCAGACATAAAGAAATACGAAAATAGGATACTTAAAATATTCGGTCAGACTGCAAAGCCTTCAAAGATGCAGCTTGAAATGATAGAAAAGTGGCGTACCATGGGCTTTACCGCCGAAATGCTTGAGATAGCTTACAACAAGTGCGTGAACAATACCAATAAGCTAAGCTATAAATATATCGACGCCATACTTTCAAATTGGTCGGGCAAGAGCATCACGACCCCTGAACAGGTCACACATGAGGACGAAAAACACCGCACCAATACCAAAAAGCCTCAGAATACCGACAAGAGTGCTGAAAAGCAGACGTCCTATGACCTTGACGATTTCGAGAAATTTGCCATGAATTTTGACCTGAGCAAAACAGGCAAGCTTTGATAAGGAGTAAAAAATGAAATATTCACTTACCGCCTATGACAAGGCTGAAAATGAACTTAAAAGACGGCGTGAGGCTGTGGCAAACGAGCATGAGGCTCACGCTCAGGAGATAGCACAAAAGCTCCCTGAGATAGCTGCACTTTCAAGGACGCTCACAGAAAATAACTGCGACCTGCTTAAAAATATAGTCGGACAAAAAAGTCACGGAAAAGACCTTATAAACAAGATAAGAATGAACAATCTCAACACCCAGAGGGCGATAAAAGACCTGCTCAAAGCAGGCGGATATCCTGAGGACTATCTTGATTACCATTACAACTGCCCGAAATGCTGCGACTACGGCTATCGTGACGGGGTAAAATGCCAGTGTTTCACCGAGCTGCTGAAAAAGTATACTATCGAGGAGCTAAATGAGAATTGCAGCATAAAACTGCACGATTTTTCCGAGTTCCACATAGATTTTTACCCTGACAGCGACAGCAGCGGAATGTCCCCAAGGGACAGAATGAGAACGGTCTATTCTAACTGCCGTGAATATGCCGACAAGTTCCACACAAGCTCCCCTTCCCTGTTTTTCTTTGGCAGAACGGGACTGGGCAAAACCTTTCTCTCCGCCTGCATCGCAAATGAGCTTACTAAAAAAGGCTACAGCGTTGTGTTCGGCTCACTTCTCAAGCTGTTAAGACAGATAGAGGACGAGCATTTCGGCAGGGCTGAGGGTCAGACCCTTGACATTATAGAAAACGCTGACCTTGTTATACTTGACGATCTTGGTTCAGAGTTTCAGACCAGTTTTACTGACGCCGTGCTTTATGAGATAATAAACGAGAGGATAAACCTTAACAAGCCGACTATAATCTCCACAAATCTCACCAAAAACGAGCTTAACTCAAAATACAACGAACGTATAGTTTCAAGGCTGACAGGATGTTTCTCTCCTATCATGTTCATGGGCAGCGATATCCGACACGTCAAGCTGAAAAATAATCTTTAAGGGGTAACAATATGAAAAAAATAAAGGGGATAATGCTGTCACTTCCTGTGCTCATGCTTGCAAACGCACCCGCACTGTGGAAGATGTGCAGTATCCGAACATGGCAAAAAACGCTTATTATCCTGCTGCTTGCGTTATACACATTAGTCTTTATCGCAAAGTCACACGGAAACAAACAGGCTCAGAGAAAAATGCGGCGGCTGGATTCAGGTGCGTTTGTTCTGGGCTGCGGCGTTATGCAAAGCGTGATACAGCTTTTTGTCATCATCGCACTTTGCTTTACCGACCTTAACGGCTGGCGGCTGCTTGCAAATGGGCTTTGTGCTTACGGCGTGACCACACTTGTGTGTCTGAGCGGCATAGTAAGGATCGCAGCGTCGGCACGTCAGGTGAAAGTGCTATGGTATGTTCTGCTGCTCTTCACATGGTACATACCGCTTGTGAACTGCCTTGTGTTCAGAAAATTCTACAAGGCGGCACGGAGCGAATACTTCTTTGAGCAAGCTAAACTCGACCTTAACGAGGCACGCAAGGAAAACGAGATATGCAAAACAAAATATCCTATACTCATGGTTCACGGCATATTCTTCCGTGACTGGCAGATAGTAAACTACTGGGGCAGGATACCTAACGAGCTTATACGAAACGGTGCTGAGATTTTCTACGGCAAGCAGCAGTCTGCCAACAAAGTTTCATTAAGTGCCGAAGAGCTTGCAGACAGGATAAAGGAAGTGCTTGCAGAAACGGGTGCTGAAAAGGTGAACATAATCGCACATTCAAAGGGCGGACTTGATTCGAGATACGCTATCGCTCACCTTGGCATGGACAAATATGTTGCGACCCTCACGACCATAAACACACCTCACTACGGCTGTAAATTTGTTGATATGCTCCTTGAGAAGATACCTGACGGCATAAAGAGATTTGTTGACAACAAATATAACAAGCTTTTCACCGCCCTTGGTGACAAAAGCCCTAGCTTTATAAACGGCGTTTACGACCTCACCTATAAAAACTGCTCCGAAATGAATGCCGTGACCCCTGACAGCCCCCTTGTTTCATACCGCTCCGTTATGAGCAAAATGAACAGCATACGCTCCGCAGGATTTCCGCTCAACTTCGGATATCTCCTTAACAAGCCTTACGGCAAAGGCAATGACGGACTTGTAACGGTGGAATCCGGCTTATACGGCGAGAACAGCCGCATGATAGAACACCAAGGCAAGCGTGGAATTTCCCACGGTGATGTTATCGATCTTTTCAGGGAAAACATCAAGGATTTTGACGTAAGAGATTTTTACGTTAATCTGGTAAAAGAACTAAAAGAACAAGGTTTCTGATAAAAAATACCCGTATCGCAGGATACGGGTAGTTCAGTTTATCGCAAAAATGCCTAAACAAGTGGGACGTCGAGGACGCCGTCCCCTACAATTTGCGTAAATACGCTGGTCATATGTAGGGGCGACCTAAGGTCGCTCGTTAATTTGATACTTTTTCAACATTCTCTGCCCGTATCACATGATACGGGTATTTTTCTATATTTTAGGATAAATAAAATATTTCATTCTGAAACGCTGTTTACCCTTGAAAGGTCGCCATTAGGAAACGTGTCCTCACCGTATCGCATATCCTCTGCCGCCTCAGAGAAACACATGATCTCCCAAACACCATGTTTTTGTGTATAGTGATATCTCCGCTAAGGCCCGGATCTGCAAAGTCGTTCATATCTACATAACCCAGTACCTCCCGGCTTTCATGGTCAATGATGAACTCATTTTTAAGTTCTCAAAGACATAAGAAGTAACAAGGACTGTGCCCTCATTTTCTCTGAAAATACTCCTTGCAAAATATTACTGTTCTTACTGCACACCCTTAACAAGCTCGTCTTGGATATCTTTCAAACATTCAAGCAGAACAGGGTTGAATGTGCCGCACTCCCCGTTAAGTATCATATCTATAGCTTTCTCATGGGTGTATGCCTTTTTATATACTCGTTCGCTGACCAATGCGTCATAGACGTCAGCAATAGACACTATCTGTGCCGAAATAGGTATCTCGTCGCCTTTAAGTCCGTCAGGATATCCCCTGCCGTCATAACGCTCATGGTGCCACCTGCATATATCGTGTGCTATCTTTATAAGCGGCTCGTCATGGAACTGCTCAAGGCTTTCAAGCATATTCGCTCCGATAGCAGAGTGAGTTTTCATTATCTCAAACTCTTCTTTCGTCAGCCTGCCCGGCTTGTTTAGTATCTTGTCATCTATACCTATCTTGCCTATATCGTGCAGTGCCGCAGCCATTGGTATGAGCAGCTGTTCTGTACTGCTCAAAGTATACTTGTTCGTTCTCATAGAAAGTCTGTCAAGGAGCAGTTCGGTTATCCTCTTTATATTCACCACATGGCTGCCGCTCTCACCGTTTCTGAATTCAACTATCTGACTGAGTATGCTCACCATCATGCGGTTGTTTTTATCTCGCTCGTACATTTGGTCGCTCACAAGAGTAATGAGCCTACGCTGTTTTGCATACAGCTTTATGGTGTTTAACACACGCTGATACACAACATGAGCGTCAAAAGGTCTGCTTATATAGTCAGACACACCAAGCTCATAGGCTTTCCTTATGGACGAAACAGAGTCCTCGCTTGAAATCATTATAACAGGTATATCCTCTATCCAGTGGTGCTCAGCCATATAATCTAGCACCTCAAAACCGTCCATTTCAGGCATGACTATATCAAGGAGCACAAGGGAGATACCAGTACCATACTGATTGAGCAGCTTTATACATTCCTTGCCGCTCGCCGCATCATGTATCCTATATTCGTCCCCAAGCATTTCCGCAAGTATCTCTCTGTTTATCTGCGAATCGTCAACGATAAGTATTTCCAGCTTATTAGACTCGCCCATTGCAAGCTCGCTTTCCTCAGTGACCACAGTGTCTTTCTTTGACTTTGCCTGATACATAAGCTTGTCAGCCTTGCTCACAGCCTCTTCAAGGCTCTTTCCGTCAGTGAAAACTCCGCCGACGCTTGCTGACAAACGTATATTAGAATATCCTGCCACAGTCGCAGTGTGGATATTTCTTTTTATCTGCCTGAGCTTATGGGCAAAATCATCCTCTTGTATATCAGGCATAACAAGCAGGAACTCATCACCGCCGTAACGCACAAGCACATCTGACTTTCTTATACAGCGTCTTATAACGTCCACCACCGTGACAAGCACCATATCGCCTGCGTCATGACCGCAGGTATCATTATAGAGCTTGAAATCATCAAGGTCTATCATTGCAACGCCTGCCACAATGTGAGATTTTTTCAGCTTATCCTCAAAATATCTTCTGTTATTAGCCCCAGTGAGTGCGTCAGTATACATGGCGGCATGATATTTCATAAGCTTGTTCATAAGCTTTTCCCTGTCGTTCACGCCCACCAGCGAATCGTTATCGAGCCTTTTTATAAGCTCCATAACATAAGGCTCACCGTCTACCTCAACATATCTTGAAAAGACCTGATAGATATCAGAATCCATAAATTCAAGCTTTGTTCTCGGCTTTTTATCAAAAAGAGTTTTCATAGAAATGCAGTTTTCGCAAGGATCATTCACTTTCCAAAAAGAAAAGCACTGACATGGTATCTCACCATTTGTGCCGTGACTTTCATGGATATCATCTGCTTTAAGCAGTCTTACAAAATCAAACGTTTTTCTGAGAACGTCAATTTCCTGTCTTATTTGCTCCATAGTAGAAATACAACTGCTTTCGCCGTCGTCACTACAGCTCCATAGCTTATACACGTCCATATAACGTTCTCCTTATCCTTGCGTCTTTCATTTCCTGATCTTCTTGTTTTTTCGACATTTCTAATTTCTATATTATAACATACCCTCAGCCCATTGTCAATAGACAGATACTAATTATAATATTGTTCACAATATTAACTGGTACACATTTTCATACAAAATCAGTCGGAAATCATTCTGAAACATATACTTTAAAGAAAATTCGTTGACAAAAGCCTATAGGCGTGTTAAAATATACACTGTAAAACTTGCGTGGATTTTTCCTGACCATATGTCACTTTTCGCCACACAGCAAACAAGCTGTGCGGCTTTTTTATGTCCATAAATTAAGGAGTGAAAACAAAACTTATGAACAGTGATTTCATGAAAACAAGACCAATATTTCCGCTGCTGCTTTCAATGTCCCTGCCAATGGTGATATCTATGCTCGTAAACTCTCTTTACAACATCATTGACAGCTTTTTCGTGGCAAAGATAAGCGAGGACGCAATGACATCGCTTTCACTTGTGTTCCCTGTGCAGAATTTTATAAGTGCCACTGCTATCGGCTTTGGTATCGGCATCAATGCGGTCATTGCCATATATCTTGGTGCAGGCAGAAAGGAAAAGGCTGACATTGCCGCAACTCAGGGACTTGCACTTTCAGCGGTGCACGGCATTGTCCTCATGATAGTCTGCATACTCATAATGCCTGCATTTCTCGGTATGTTCACAAAAGACAGAAACGTTATCGACCTTGGCACGCAGTATTGCAACATTGCATTCTCGTTCTCCCCTGCCATAATGCTCGGCATCGCCTTTGAAAAGATATTCCAGTCTGTGGGCAGAATGAGGATATCAATGTTCAGTATGCTCTGCGGCTGTATCGCTAACATAATCCTTGACCCACTGCTTATTTTCGGCATAGGCTTTTTCCCGAAAATGGGCATACGAGGTGCGGCACTTGCCACAGGTATCGGTCAGGTGCTCACACTTGCTATCTACATTATAGCATACCTCCGCTGTGACCTGCCTGTAAGTCTTTCGGCAAAGCACAAACGTCCTGACGGCAATATAATCGCCAAAATGTATTCCATAGGAATTCCTGCGACCCTGAACCTTGCCCTACCGTCGCTGCTCATATCCGCACTTAACGGCATTTTGGCAGCGTATTCACAAAGCTATGTACTGGTGCTTGGAATTTACTACAAGCTGCAAACCTTTCTCTATCTGCCTGCCAACGGCGTTATTCAGGGAATGAGACCTGTTATCAGCTTTAACTACGGTGCAGGCGAAAAAGAGCGTGTGAAAAAGATATACCGCATAGTGCTTTACATGACAGGCGTAATAATGGCGGCAGGCACGATAATTTGTGCGGCACTCCCTGCTCAGCTCATTGGACTTTTCACAGACAATCCCGACACTATCGCTATCGGAAAAACTGCCCTGAGGCTTATTTGTATAGGATTTATAATTTCAGCCCTGTCCGTTACTTCCTCAGGTGCACTTGAGGGCCTCGGCATGGGTATACCGTCACTGCTTATCTCCCTGTGCAGATTTCTTGTGATAATACTGCCGCTGGCATTTTTCCTATGCAAGCTCACAGGTCCGACAGGCGTTTGGAACGCTTTTTGGATAACAGAAGTTCTCACCGCCATAATATCTGTGTTTATCTACAAGTTCTCAGTGTCAAGACAAAAAGAGATACAATAAATTATCTCGCCTTTCCCCGCAGGCTGCAAAAAGATGTTGACATTTTGCCAAAAAAGTGTTATAATATTAATTGTACGCCGCTGTGGTGGAATAGGCAGACACAAGGGACTTAAAATCCCTCGGAGTAAAATCCGTACCGGTTCAAGTCCGGTCAGCGGCACCATTGAAAGAATGTCGATTTTACGGCATTCTTTTCTTATTTTCTGACTAATTTGGTAGAAAAGTTTCTTGTGAATGTGCGTTTTTCTACCGGATTTCTACCAAATGTTCTACCAAAATCGCTGCTTTTTTCAATTTCACTTTCATTTTTGGTCTTAGCACAAAAGATTTTTATCCCCCGTGTCAAGTTGACTTGATTAACTTTTTTTACTTTTTATAATGCCGCCGTGGTAGAATGGGTAGACGATCGGCACACTATTATCGCAGGTTCTCAGGTTGAGGACTTGCGACTTTTTTTGCCCTCAGAACCTTTATCATGGATAGCCTGCTCCGTATCTGCACTGTCTCCACCCAACACTTTGGCGATAGTCTCCGCAGACTCCACTTTGGAATGAAAGTCGAGGTGACTATAAAAATTGGCTGTAACATTAAATGTTGAATGTCCGAGCCACTCCTGGATCGCCTTCATGGATACTCCGTTTGCAAGCAGCAGACTGGCACATGAATGACGAAGATCATGGAATCGAATGTGTTTGAGCTTATTTTTCTGAATGATGTACTTGAAGTGAGAAGTCACAAAGTTTGGCGTGATCAGCTTACCGAAGTTGTCACGGCACACAAAGCCGTCATATTCCCTGTCAAAGTCTTTACCGAGGAGCTTCGAATAGTATTCTTCAAGGGTTTTGCGTTCAATCAGCATCTGCTCAATATGAGGGATCAAGTGAAAAGTTCTTACACTGGACTCAGTTTTAAGCTGATTTTCGACAAAGATCATTTCTTTGCCGCTGCCATAAGTGCTGGAGACCTTACGGCGAACCGTGAGTTTCTTTTCTTTAAAGTTGACGGAATCCCACTTCAAACCGATAATCTCGCTCTTGCGAAGTCCGTAGTAGGCTGCAATATGTACCACAAGTTCAAGTCTGTCGCCCTTGAATACTTCAAAGAGCTGTTCCAACTCGTCCTTGTTGTAGAAATTGGCTTCAAACTTCTGGATCTTCGGCAGTTCAACCTTATCTGCGACGTTTATATCGAGCATATCCATTTTTACAGCATATTTTAGTGCTTTGTGGATATTGGCGTGGTAATGCTTTACCGAATTGCCCGAAAGACCGCTGTTGTACTTATCGTTATAGAACTGCTGAAGCTGTAAAGCTGTCAGGTTGCCAAGCAGAAGATGCGGATAACGCTCGTCAAAATAGTTTTTGATCCTGGTGATATAGCGAGTGTAGCTCTGATGAGAGGTTCGGGCGAGTGTCGGTTTGATCGTTTCAAGCCAGTAATCAAGAAATGCCGTGAACTCAAAACCTGTCTTGCATTCAGCATCATCACTGAGGCTCTCCTCGCTGAGTTCTGTCTTTTCCTTTTCCTTTGGAGCTTCCTTGACTTTTGTTAAGCTGCCTGTGAGAAACTCCTCATAGAACTTTGCTACAATGACGTTCACCTTTGCTGTCAGTGCTTTATAAGAGCAGTCAGCAGGCAAATCGGTCGTGACCCATTTTCTCTTACGCTTGCCACTGTCGTCCTTGAAATCAAAGACAACATAGTTTTTGCCTTTCTTATCGGCAATAATGTACTTAAAAGGCAGACTTGCTTTCATTATATTACCCTCCTTATGTCGAAAGCGGTGGTCTGCGCGATTGACCTCATAACTCTATTGTAGCGCGAAACAAGGCCATTTGCAAGCGTTTTCCTACCACTTCTACTAAATTTGACACAAGGGACATTTCTACCAGTTATTTTTGTGCGCATTGCAGAACGAAATCTATAACCGTAACTTTTGCGACCTTGATCGTTCTACCACAAGGAATTTTTTTGAGCTGTCCTTCCTTGACAAGCTGATAAACCTTTTTCTTTCCATAGCCGAGAATTTCACATAAGTCCTTCACTTCCAGTATCTCAGGATATTCGCTATACATATTCTTATATACAACTTCAAGCGGTATTGAATCCATAGGACATAACCTCCTTCCTGTCAGAAAAAGAAACTGAAAAAGCGTAGATGTTCCATATTCTATTGTCAAGATACAAAGTGCATCGTTGTCAGTTATTTTTATGCCTGATATTTGATGTACTGTTGGCAGCTTCCCCCTCAGATCGTGAGGAAGCTCCCGACAGCATATCAGCTGCCAAACAAAGCTAAGGGGACTGTGCGGCAAATGGAAAAACCGTACCGTCCCTTATCACAGAGGATAGTTATGTCAGCAAGTGATCCGTACCCTTATCAAACATCAGTGGTATGAACCCCTCTATATATCAACCGAGGATTTTGCAAAATCGGGAAGGTTTTTCCCATATTTCTGTCTCCAAAAAGAAAAAATCAGTGTTCTGCACATATTTATTCATTCATTTTCGTGCAAGATAATATACTCTTTGAGCTTCTGCTTTGCGATCTTGATTCGATAACGCACCACGTCAATGGACAAGCCGTATTTCTCAACGAGATACCACATCGTCACCTTGTCCTCTCTCAGAAAGTAATCCCGTATCAGCTCATACCCTTCAGGAAAATCCGATTTCAAAAGTTCTAAGGCATCAGGCAGATAGTCATGCCTGTTCCGGTGCCTGATCTGCTCCTGCTCTTCTTCCTCGCTTATGGGGATACTTGCAGGATCGGGATTCGCAGAGAGAACAGCGTCAAAATTGGGATAGATCAATCCGTTTTCTGCATCCCGCTCCTCAAGGTATCGTTCTTTTCGCAAGAGCTTGTTATACTCTTTCTCAATATTACGGGGAACATCATCGCCAAAGTGGACATACATAAATCTTCCCATTACACACTGTCCCCCTTAGCAGAGGTCAGGTGTGTAAGAGGTTTGGCATGGATTGCCTTCAACTGTTCATTGCAGGCTGTCAGCGTATAACGGTTATTGAACGCACAGCCGTCAAGATACGCCATGATGATGTTCTTATCTGCTTTTCTGAAATCCTGATAACATGGCAACGCATACATCAGGAGCGAAAACAAATAACGCTGCCTGCAAGGGTGAAGTCTGAGTGCGATACAGACCGCACAGAGGCAATCATACTGCATCTTTCTTTTCCCCGAAAGATACCGTGAGAGTGTAGAGGGAGCAATCCCTGTCAACCTTGCCAGCGTTTTCTGGCTTATATGGATCTCGTCTAAATACCGACATAATGCTAAGCAGAAGCTGTCCTTATGCTGCTCAACAAGATCATCAGTTCCGTAAACGTAAATTTCGTAGCTTTGCGGCTCCTCCTGTTCGCTAAATAATAGAATCTGAGGAATATGTAAATCATTCATCATACTGGTTCCGTCCTTTCTGTCGGACGGAAATCAGCAAATGAACATAGTAAGCCTGTCATTCGGAATATACCCGTCCGACAATCAAACATTACTCGTCCATTCGATTGTTTGATGTTCAGTTTCCATACAGTGATCGAGTAGCCCCTGCGCAGTAAGGTTCACCGTTGGAGAAACGCACCAATGCGTTTTATATTATTATTATGAACTATTACAGCATAAAAAGCAACTTCTTGGCGTTCCCGTTCGGGAGCACCCGATTTTTATAAAAGCCCCATTTTCCTGCACTTTTTGATAATGCACTGCTTGATAATGCACTACCAATCCAGCATTTTCACCTAACTCATTCAAACCTCTGTCCCACTATTGAAAACTAACCCTTCGTGCAAAGCCATAGTGCGGCAACTTTTCACCAAAATTTCATCTTCCTATCACATTAGGCATAAGAAAAAGGACGGCCTGATCTGCTCAGACCGCCCTTTATGCCGAGAGTTTACAGCATAACACACTCAACTTCTATATCAGCACAAATAAATCCGCAAGGCGATCAGTGCAGAGCGTGATCAATTATCATCGTCCAGTACACCGTTATCACCCCTGAGAAACCCTTGTCGATCAAAGCGTAGTATGCCGTGTTATGTTCACGGTTATGCTTTACGATATGATTCCCCATAGCAGTCAGCCTGTCAAGATCACGGCGAATCGTTACGTTCTTCACCCTAGTCAGATTGCAGGCATTGGCGAGGTGTTCTTGTATTTGACTGATCGATACATCGTGGTTCTCGTCTGTGTACCGTGATAGATAATCGTAGATGTATATAATTCTTTCATGATCCATTTTTTCCCTCCTGCAAAAGCTGAAAATCCCTGTTCTGAACTCCGTTTCAGAATAGGGATTTTTGTATTTTTCTTATCCCGTTCACGCATCGCCCTAAATGAAATTTTTTCTTCTGTCAGACAGCGATACGGACACAACCTGCTCTTAACATTTCACCATAATTATGCACGAGAATCAATCGGGTTCGGAAAAAAGCGGCATAACGTTCGGAATGCTGTATCACCAGCAAATTCAATCGTAAACTTTTTGTGAACTCTTGCAGATTTCTTTCCCGATTTTTCAAATATGGCGGTAGATAAGTGAGGGGGTATTGCAGCCGAAGTCGCAAAGCTCCAATTCCTCCAACTGAGAGAGGAAACTTTACAGAGCCAAAGGCTCAAATTGAAGTCGCGCACGAAGGGCGTGATTCAAACCTAGCAAGCTCGGTATCTCCGCATTACAATTTCTCAGAAATTGAATGTTTCGATACAATGCTTGCAAGAGGGACACCCCCTTGAACCCCGAACGAAGGAGATGAGAAAAATAGCAGAGATCGAACCACATAATCGGTATATGCAGATACGTCTCACCGAAGCAGAATACGAAGCTATCGAGCGCAAGTTTCGCAACAGCGGTCTGAGGTCACGGAGAGAGTTTATCAGGACTATGATATTTGAGGGATATATCGTCAATTTTGATGAGGAGAAGTTTGATAAGATTTACAGGCTTGTTGGCAGTATTTCCAACAACATCAATCAGATAGCTGTTAGAGTGAACAGCACGAACAAAGTATATGCCGAGGACATTGTGAACATCAAGGAGGGACAGGATAAGATTTGGCAACTACTAAACTCTTTGCAATCAAAACTACTGAGGTTAAAGCGTTAGCCTATATCGCCAATCCTAAAAAGACAGACGACGGCAGACTGATCTTCACATACGGGTGCAGCTCTGATCCTGCACAGGCAAGCAGAGATTTTAGTGCAGTCCGTGCAGGCGGAACAGGCTTGAATACTGTCCTCTCTCAGCACTTTATTCAGAGCTTTAAGCCGGGTGAGATCACGCCTGAAAGAGCTTTGGAAGTTGGCAAGGAACTTTGTGAGAAATTCCTCAAAGGCGAATACCAATACTTCCTTGCAGTCCATACTGATACCGACCACACACATCTGCACGTTATCTTCAATAATGTGAGCCGTGCCAACGGCAGAACTTTCGAGACCAATATGAATCAGGGCAAGGTCAAGGAACGTGCGTGGAAGAAGCTTTTTGACCTATCAGACGAGATATGCAAACGGCATCATCTTTCAGTGATCGACCACCCCGAAAGAACGAGGGGCAAGAGCCATTGTGAGTGGGATATGAACCGTCAGGGACTATCGTGGAAAGCCAAGCTAAAATACACGATAGATCAGGTTGTGAAAGCAAGCGAAGACTTTGACGATTTTCTCAGGAAGTGTGCCGAGTATGGTGTGGTTGTCGAGTATGATCCCGACCACAAGATCGACCTGAAATTTATGCTTGCGGAGCAGAAAGAACGCAATCCAAGAGCCAAGATGACTCGTGCCAAAACACTCGGCTGGTACTATGAAACACAGCAGATCAAAGACCGCATCGCTCAGTATCACGGAGTTATGATCTACACACCGAGGACAAAAGTCAGAGTTATCACAAAGAAGCCACCGAACAAGTTCGTGCAGGACGCTATCGACCGTGGCAATATGAAGCTCGCCAGTATCGCAAAGAACGTGATTTCCGAGTATGGTGTAGAACCTGAGCAGATTCGTCCTGCGGCAATGTCGGCATATGCCAATAGCCGTAGTCTTCTCTCCGAGCTGAATTCCATAAATACCGAGATAGAAGATCTGAAAGTCAAGCTGAAAGTTCTGCGGAAATACCGCAAGTTGAAAGTGTACGGTGAAGAGCTGAAAACTCTCAGCGGAAGTGAGGCGAAGAAGTACCGCAAGGACAACAGTGCCGAGCTGACCGAATACGGACAGATACGCACTCAGGTGTTGGAGCTTTACCCCTCCGGTCATATCCCGACCGTGGAAAGCCTGGACAAAAAAATAAACGCCCTTATACAAGAGCGTTCAGAGAAAGATTTGCAGTTTCGTGAAGCGGATAAGTGGGCACGTGATCTTGCCGATGCACAGCGTACCATTGAGGAATTTTTGCGGCAGGAACGTGTTGTGCAGGAGCAGAGCCGAAAGAAGAAAAAGAGTGGGAATCTGGAGTAAAGTTATTTTCTTACGCACTCAGTATAAGCCATGCTGATACGGGATGCCATGACTTTACAGTTCACCACTCGCCAACCGTTCTTTTCAAGGAATGCCCTGTATTCCTCGACTGACCATTGATGCTCAAACTTCACACCTGTGAGATTGAGTATTTTTGACCAGATACGACTGCCCAAACCTGTCTGATGATCGATGAAATTAGGTGCAATAAGAATGCCCTTGCTTTTCAGGACTCTGTTGATCTCGGACAGAGCTTTTTCGGGAGTGGGGATGATATGCAGAGCATTGGCAATGATCACCACATCAAATGAATTATCTTCATATGGCAGTGCCGTTGCATCCGCAACCTCAAACGTTAGATTTTCAGGGCAGTCGCCTTTCTTCGCCTCGGCTATCATGCCATCGGAGTAATCTGTTGCAATTATGCTCTTGGCAGCAGGAGCAACCATTTTCGCAAGAAGTCCCGGACCGGTAGCAATTTCAAGGACTTTTTTGCCTTTAATGACCTTGGGTATACGCCTATACATCAAAGTGTATATCTTTTCATCAGGTTTCATTGCCAGCTTGTAGATCGGGGCATATAAGTCCCATGTTTTCTTATTCATCTTTACTACCTCCATGATGATTTTGATACTCCGCAAGTGCCGTGAGCAGCAGCTTATTCACGCTCATCCCCAGTGATTCCGCATAAGCCTTGATCGCATCACGCTCCTTGGCAGACACATACAGCTTCAGCGTTTTGTAATTTGCTTTGGCATACTGTGCGTTTGATGAAATTTTCTTGGAACGAGCCTGCTTCTGCTGGCACTCCTTACAATACTTCTGGGAGCCTGCCGTCACCGTGTAAGGCTTTCCGCAGATAGAGCATATCTGTTCGCTGCCGATCGCAACAGCTTCTCCGGCTTGCTTCTTCTCCTTATATGCCCTGTTCCGCATGACTTGTGCCTTGTCACGGCAGTAGATGCAGTATTTCGCTCTGCTTGACGGAGATTCAAACTCCATTCCGCAGATCTGGCAAGTGTGCTTATACATCAGATCACCCCTTGATCGGTTATTACAGCTATTCTATCACATTAGTGGGGGATATGTCAAGTATAATCAAAAATATAGTGAAGCTGCACTGGGGAAATCCTATAGATTGCTGCGCATTGCCGAAATTCAAAAACTTCTGAAAGTTATACTTGACAATAGGGATATTGCATAGTATAATAAAAGCACAACAGAAACCCGAAACCACGAAAGGAAGGTAAATCCTATGTTAAACAAATTCTTAGTCGCTGGCAGAATGACTGCCGATCCTGAAATCAAGACCGTTGGCGAGAACCGCCTCTGCAAGTTCACCATTGCCTGCGACCGCCCGAAGCGTAAAGGTGAGGAGACTGCCGAGACAGACTTTTTTCCCTGCACCGCCTGGAATCGCAACGCAGATGTAATCGTCGATTGGTTTGGCAAGGGCGATATGGTCACACTCGTCGGAGCAGTACATATCTACCGCTATGAAAAGGACGGTCAGAAGCGTTTGTCCACCGAGGTAAAAGTTGAGGAGATCCACTTCTCAGGCGGTAAGAAGCGTGAAAACACCGCACCGACCGCCAACCGCTACGATAACCCCTACATCGGCACAGAGAACGATCCGCTGTTCTGAGCAAAAATCACAAGGAGGATACAAAAATGGAAACCACTATCATTGCGATCAGCAATCAGAAAGGCGGAGTTGGCAAATCCACTACCGCATACAATCTCGGAGCTTGTCTTGCTCTGAACCACGGAAAGAGGGTTCTGCTTGTGGACTTCGATCCGCAGGCAAACCTCTCCGAGTACCTGAAATACGAGCCGAACGGCAACCCGACTATGACACAGCTTATCATGTCATTCCACGCAGGAACGCCCTTGAACGCTGAAGCCACTCAGAATGCGATACGTCACAGCGATACCGCAGGAGTGGACTACATTCCTTCCGACATCAACCTCGCAAATGCGGAAACGCTTATGGTCACGATGATCTCTAAGGAGCATATTCTCCGCAGGATACTTACGGAAGATGTGGTCGGAGCGTATGACTTCGTGCTGATCGACTGTCTGCCGTCCCTCGGAACGCTCCTTATAAATGCCCTTACCGCTGCGGACAGAGTGCTGATACCCGTACAGACACAGAAGTTCAGTATGGACGGCTTACAATCCCTTGAAGCTCTCACACAGCTTGTTAAGGCAAACACCAACCCGAAGCTGGACCTCATCGGAGTACTGCCGACAATGGTTGACCGCACGAAAGTCAGCAGGACGGCGATCGATACCCTCAACGAAAAGTACGGCGAAATGCTGTTCAGGACAAGCATCAGCAAATCTATTGAAGCTGCCAAAAGCTCTGAAAATGGCATACCGCTTTGTCTCACAGGGCACAAGTTAGGTCAGGAATACGACGAATTGGCTCAGGAGGTGCTTTCAAGATGTTAAGTATGTCAGAACTCGCAATGAACCCCAACCGCAAGGTCACTACCAAATGCTACGGCAAAGTAAAGGTGTGGGACGACCGTGAAGAAGCTCAGGCGTATTTCCTTGAAGCGATGATGAACAGCGACGGTTCAGAACATGACCGCTACTCCTGCATCTTCATTCAGCTTCAGAACGGACTGAGCTGCTGCACCGATGAAGATGACGAGGAGGACGAGTGATGAAGCCGTTTGATACCGACAGGACACCGTGGCTTTTCACTCCTCACGATGACGGAGAGCTGGACGAGTTTTTCAGCTCAGACCACAGCAAAGTCATAGCAGAAACTTCACAGGAAGTAATCGCAAATCTTTCTGAGAGCCGTGACAGGCTCTCTGGAAAGCTCTGCTATACCTTCAATTACAATCAACGCAGATACAGATACACGCTCCTGCGGTTTGCGGATATGATCGTCCGTGCAGATGTGACGGCAAAAAAGCTGAAAAACCGTATCATAGAGCTTGACGTAGAAAACCGTAAGCTTCGCAAACAGCTTGCGGACATGGAAAGGAAGATGAAACAATGAATACACCGCAGTTTGACCTGAGTGCTATGCTCTCCACACCGCAGCAGACCGCTGTTCAGCAGATTCCTTGCGACAAACTCCACCCATATCACAATCACAAGTTTGAGCTGTACTCCGGCGAGAGACTTGAAGATATGGTAGCCAGCATCAAGGAAAATGGTGTGCTATCACCGATCATCGTTCAGCCGGACGGAGACGGATACGAAATTCTTATCGGTCACAACCGCTGGAATGCTTCTAAACTCGCAGGACTGCCGAATGTTCCGGCGATTATCAAAGCAGGACTTACCGAGGACGAAGCAGAAATGTATGTCATTGAGTCGAATGTTATGCAGAGAGGCTTTGAAAACCTCAAAATTTCGGAGCAGGCTGCCGCTGTTGCACTCAGACACAGCGAAATGTTCTCTCAGGGCAAGCGAAATGACATTCTCAGGGAGCTTGCACGCCTTGAAAATCCCTCAGCCGAACCCGACAGCTCAACTTTGAATCCAGTGGGTTCAAAGTTAGATACGAGCGAGAGCATCGGAAATGAGTACGGTGTCAGCAAAGGCTCAGTAGTAAGGCTTATTCGTATCAATAAGCTCACTGATGAGCTGAAAGCCCTTGTGGACAGCGGAGAGCTTTCTATCCGTGCGGGTGTGGAGCTTTCTTTCCTGTCAGAAGATACGCAGGCGGTTGTCGCTGAATGTGCTGAGGACTGCAAGATCGACATGAAAGCAGCCAAAATACTCCGTGCTTCTGCCGACAGCGATGGCAACATCGACCGTAATATCGTTCACACTATTCTTTACGGCGATGACACCGAGCCGAAAGTGAAGCCCAAAAGCGTGAAGATCAGCCATGATATTTATACCAAGTATTTCAGCAATGGCGAGAAGCCGAAAGAAATCACGGAAACGATTGAAAAGGCACTTGAACTATACTTTAAGAATATGGAGGACGAATAATATGAAGAAGATCATTACAACGGTATTCTGCACTGCACTTGCACTCTGCTCAGGCTTGACCGTCTATGCTGCCGAGAACCTTGACCGTGACGATATCGAAGCAGAGATTTGGGAGGATATGTGGAACGGCAAGGGCGATAATGGACTTGACTTTCCCGAAGCATCATACAAGCATCATCTTCTTGACAAGTGGCTTGACGAGAACTATGGTTCGGAAGATTATGACTGGACCGAAATCGGAGAGCTTCAATATGAATACAAGGACTACTACCGTCGTCTGATCGAAGATTGGGATTTTGAGGACGATAATGAGGGTGGCTGGACAATCAGCACCGAGGACAACCATTACAGCTTTTCTCTGCTTAACGGTATGTGGCAAATGACAGACAAAAATGGTGATACCGTTGACACATTCCAACCGTTCAGCACCTTAGAGGAGGACGAATCCGAAATCGCAGGCGGTTACAAGATCAACGATAACGGTGCTGATAGTCCGAGAGTGATTGGAGAGGTCACAGGCGGAACGGAAACGGCTTCTGAGGACGGTTCTTCCGCAGAGGGCAACGATGCCACTGTTAGTCCGTCAGACGTTTCTGAGGGCGATTCTGACGGTTCTGGTGCAAGTTCTCTTGCAATCATTGCAGGAGTGGCAGCTCTCGCAGGAGTCGGCGGCGCAGCTTACTACTTTACAAGAAAGAGAAAGTGATTTTATGATTTTTCAAAGCAAACAAAAAGTAAACGGTGCTCCCGTATGGGAAGTCGATACCGACACACAGACGGTTCGCCACCGCAACCCTAAGACGGGCAAAACAGAGCGTTATGTGTTCCACACCGATCAAATCAGGTATTATCTGCACCACATTGAAGATACGCGACCCGATCTCTTGCAGGAGATCGTTGACAAGGGCGAGATTTACAAGCATCTGGACGATCTTGATACAAAGGTCACAGACGCAGTAAACCGTCAGACCGACTTGCTTATGCAGTCGAGCCGTGACTATCAGGTTGCCGTTGAATCGAGCAATCTCAATGCAGTTGGCTCTATCGGCAATCTGCTTCGTATGCAGGCGCAGAGAGCCGTGTACGATACAATGATCTATCTTTGGAGGGATAAATGATGTTTTGTGCGAATTGTTACAAGGAGATACCCGCAGGCAAGAGCTATTACAAGCATCAGGACACCAATCAGAGCTACTGCTCCCTGGACTGCCTGAATGACCACATGATCTATTCTCACACGATCACTCTTGAAACGAGCGACGGTGAAGAAAGCACTGAGGAGCAGGACAATGACGAGTGAGGGGCATTTTTGCGGAATAATAAGAAACGGATAGCCGTCTGTTTAGGACGGTCTATCCGTGTTTGAGTGTATTCGGGTACTGAGATAAATCAGAATTTTCAAATTAGTCTTTGCAAATAACCTTTGAATCTTCACCATCAATTACAATTCCCTGACGGTTGTTAATTGGGCATAGATTCAAATCCGAAAACTCAGTCATTATTTTCTCGGTAACTTTCTTAAATGGTGCTGTAAGATAATGCGGAAGAACATAGAAATCAATCAAATCAAGCCCTGCATCATCTTCTTGTGAGTAGTCCTCCGGCTTTTCATCCATTTGCTCGATATATTGGATGCTTGGAGCGCATATAATCGCACCTGCCGATTCACCAATCATCAGTTTTCCCTTTGCCAATTCTTTCTTCAACAGCTCATCCGTTCCCGTTTTACGGAGCTGGTCTATAAGGAAAAAAGAATTTCCGCCGGTAAAATATATCACATCCGCATCTTCAAAAACAGACTGTATCGTTGAATAAGCCTCCGTTGAAATATCAATTTCAGTTACGATTGCTCCCAACTTTTTGAATAATTTTCGAGCCGAGCCGACATAACCGGTGTAGCCTTCACGCAGCGAAGCTGTTGGAATAAATGCGACTTTCTTATTTTCAATTTCTTCCTTTATCAGACTTCCTACACTTGAAAAGTGCGAACATAAAAATAGTTTCATCAATATTCTCCTTTATAAACTGCCGATTTTCTTAATTCTACAAGCTTGAATTTTACGCTTTCTTAATTGGATGTCTAATTACAGTTTTCCATTTTTCTGGGGCAACCTTTCTTGCATCAGACATATAAATCTCGTGGTGCAACCTATCTTTGTTAATATCATTAACATATCCATTTTGTTCTAAATAAGTATCCATAAGAGCAACAGTTGCTGGCTCATTATCAAAAGAACCTATATGCATAATTTGAACGCATAATCCCTCATCAATCGTAAGATACTCTGCTGACGAACAATCAAGTTTCTTCTTTTTCGTTGCTGTTTCTACCGCCCAGTCAAAATCCTTCTTCGTAATAAAATCTGGAAGTCTTATCACGGAAATCCAATTAAATGCATCCTTATTCGAGTAATCAATCCCATCAACATCATCCTGCCACCAAAAGCCTTCGAGCGGTGGCACAACATATTCGAAGAATCCATCTATTTTGTAATCCGTCTTGTAACTCATCTTAAGTGTATATGCAACTGCATATAAAACGCCAATCGCCTGCTGATACGCACCATCCTTTTCATTCGGATTGCCTTTTCCTCTTACTGCAATATAGTTTGCCTTTGGAACATTCACTATCTCCGGCTTGTTCTTCGGCATATAAAATTCCTTGTATTCCTTCTTAAAATCAAACGCCATTTGTTCTCCCTTTTACATTCTTTCGCTTCAACACCTCATACACGCCAAGCAATATACACCCAACGGCATAACACAGGATATCTTTCCAATCAAATACGGAACCGACCAGAATACTTAAGAAACGATTTTTCTGCCAGCCTAATGCTTCCACAATATGGAACATCTGCAAAGCCTCGACCAGTGCCGCAAAAATAAATACATACAGCGGTAACAGTTTGCATCGCTCCGGTACAAATATTCTTATAAACGTATATATCACAACCACAACCAGCACGTCACCAATATATGGTCTTACAAATGCATCATGCACATATATCGCAATCAACACTTCAATCAATAGCAAAATCACAGTTGCTATTGCATATCCGATTCGCTTCATGTTCTTCTCCATTCAACAAATTATTTGAAGAGATTGTCATTTTTGCAGCTCTGGCACTACTTTACTTTTTTCAGATTCAACATATACTCTTCAATCAAACAATCAACCGTTTCTTTTTCCTTTACAAGATTCGGGAATAAACCGGTAGCTCCGTACCCTACCAAATTCATCAATCCAATCAGTCTCCATTCATTCGCAGATGTCACCGAATCTTCTCCCTCAATATTTTCCTTATAAGAACAAAACTCTACTGTGAATCGATTTCTTCGCTCCACTTCCAATTCAGAATCTGCCGGCGGTAAAGTCGGAGGAAATCGCCACAGATTATCCATCTGCCTGATGAGTTCGTCTGCCTTCTCTGTCATATTTCTATTCTTGTAAATTTGAACTTCCAGTCCCCACATGAGTAGTATTCTATCCCAGACATTCCATACTCCCTTCCCCGGGAACTCCACTTCATGAGTAATTTCACATAACTTAAGAGCCTCGTCCTCACACCCATAAACATATAACCAATAGGCTAAGTGGCAAAGATTTTCAACATCCGATCCTCTATTAAACGAACATTTTTTTACCAGTTTCTTTGATAAGGACAAAACCTTCTTTTCTTTATGTCCCATCTGAATACTCTCAAACAATTCCTGATTCGTCATCTTTCCTTCTCCTCTCTCATAAAGTCGTGGTTTCAGTACCTTTTTGCCTCATTTTCCTCAAGCAATATTTCCGCATTTTCTGTTGAAAGTATTTGCTTTTTTACTATCTCAGTTTCAGGTGTCATAATAAAGCCCCTTTTCATGCTAATATAATAATGCATATCAGCACCATAAATGACGTCAATAAAATAAGTTACATTCCATGCATGATATCCGGTAATATATTCATGATCCGAATATTCTTCTATCTCATATAATTTCATACCGCTATCAGATGTGCA